>OHMS01000182.1_pt1 | contig 33531 bp, 33 predicted proteins | sample 1569351 | NCBI WGS metagenome assembly OHMS01 (sample SAMEA3879571, study PRJEB24766) | human gut metagenome | biome: human-associated habitat; feature: feces | place: USA | collected 1985/1987 | reverse complement strand
GGGACCGCATCATCTCATCCTGCTCGGCAGCGGAAAAAAGCCCGTCCAACTCCCCGCGGTTAATCTTCTCGGCGGCAAGATCCGGGTTGGTTGCGGCCAGGTTCTTGAAATTCAGGAGGGCAGACGTCTTATCCACCTTCAACCTCATTTCATCCCCACGCCCGCGCGTAATTTGCCCCGCTTCAACGGCCCGCTCAATCACACGGTGAGCGCCGCTCCAATCTTTCTGTTCCACGGCCAAATCGTAATTATCCTGAAACGCCTGCTTCCTGTTTTTGGCCTCCGCATCCAATGTCATCAGATCCACCCTGGAAGCCAGGGCGTCATTAGCCTGCATCAAATCCCCCTTCTCCCGCATGGCATTCTTCGCCAGCCAGAACGGACGGTGAATCTTGTTATTCTTCTCCTGCCACTTGATAATAAACGCATTCACTTCGTCCTCCCTCCGGTTCCCCTCGGAATCGTAAAAGCCGCCCTCGGCTCCCCAGGGAAGCCGGATCTTGCTCTCAAACTCATCCCGCATCTGCAGATCATTAAGTCTCCGCTGATGTTCCGCCTGCTGGCTTTCCCCGAAATCCTTCAGCTCCGCGTACTGCTCGCCAGCTCCCAACCCCGCCTGAACCGCCGCATCCAGCATTCCGCCCATCGGCTGAACGTGGGGAGTAAAACCGGGCCCCTGCATCTGCTGCTGGGGAGACTGGGGAACCGCCCCCTGGTACAATGGCAACTCTCTGGACATAACTCTAACAATCTTTGGTTAAACCTGTTCCGAAATCCTCATGACGGCAGAAATCCGCAACCGCCCGTTCCCTGGTCCCGTACCCCTCTCCACGTCCGGCCATGCCGCGCCCCCAGCGCACCCGCTCACACCATCCCAGGCTCAACAGCACCCTGCGCAGCGCCGGAAGATGACTGCACTGAAACACCACGTACAGGCAGCCCGCATCATCCGCACATGGAACCCCGGCCAGGAAACAATCGGGGGCCGCGTGAACCACGCCGCCATGCTCCAGGCAAAACCTCACCGTGTCTGAAAAACTACCTGCTTCCCTTCCTTCCAGAAAATCAAAAGCCTGTGTCACCTTATTCTCCATAAACCACTACCCCCTCTTATTCACTGCGGTTACCTTGAAACTCCATGTCCGGCGGAACGCCGGGTAATGGGGCCTGAACCGGAACGTCGTATTCGCGTTGCTGACGGCGCACGAAAGCGCCCCATCCCCGTTGACCAGGGCATTACTGGCCGCATAAACGCTTCCGTCCGCCAGCCTGACGCCCGCCTGTGCCGGAGCCTCGCATGTCACCGTGTCCCGGTTATGCCCATTCTTGTGGACGGCCCCCGCAACATGCACAGTCCCGGAAGACATCCCCTTCAACGTAAAATCCGCATGGGAACTCACCTTCTTCTGCCACTTGTCCAACTGCGCCCACAGCCGTGTTCCCGGCAGCCAGGGGAGGGCCCATTCACCAATGCCGGCGGATCCGGAGGAAGCCGTCACTGCAAACTGGGCATCATACCTGTCGGGAATCACGGCCTCTACCGTCACGACATCCCCGGCCCTCACGTCCTGGAACAAAGGCCCTTCATCACCAAAGCTGAACAACCCCATGCCGAACTCCGCCCTGTTCCATGTCCCGTATGCGGAATTAACCAGATACGACCTCCCCCCCGCCGTCAGCTTCATGAACCGGTTCTGGGAAGAAAAACTCTCCACGGCATTCAGGGCATGCAGCCAATATGCTTCATCCGCCGTCTTCGGAAAAGAAGACATATCCACCGCAAGGGAAGCCACACGGTCGTCATTGGACGGCCAAATCTGGCTGCCGCCGTACATCACGCGCTTGACCGGCGTTTCCCCGATCCTGATACCGTAAACATAAAGCCTCTTGCGGCTGCCAAGCGTCACCCTCATCACTCAAACAATGTAATACTTGATCTTCGGGTTATGTTCCGTCATGCCGTTGTACTCCTCCTCCGTCACCACCACATCCCCTTCCCACTCATCCGTCTTGTGAATCACGGCTTCGGACAGGTCGTCCAATTCGGTCTTCCCTGCAAACGTGGAATCCGCGTAAACCTTCGTTACGTATTGCCGCAACACGCTATTAACCTCCTCCTTCGTGAACAGAAACTCCTTTTTATAATAACACTCATCCAAATGCTCCAGGACCATGGCTGCGCCGGGAACCGCATTCCCGCGTCCGTCCGTCATGGAAGAAGCCAGAAAAACCCCGGCCAGCACATTCGCCGCGGCGCTCTTCAGCTCCAGACCTCCGGTCTGGCTCTGCGTAAACTGGCCGGACGTTGCCAACCCTAAATAATAGGCGTCTCCGAACCACTCCGGCGTCTTGCTCATCTGGCTGTCCAGCCAATCCATGTGCCTGCTGCCCCATGCCGACGGGCTCATGTGCTGCAACGCTCCGCCGAACACCAGATTATTGGCCAGCTTGTGATCCTCCGTAGCCCCAACCCCCTGCTGGTACGGAATCGGATTGCTCTGCCCGAACTTGCTTCCCAGCTTGACGACGCCCGCGCTATTAAGCCCGGCCCAATTCACGCCGGCCGTACCGTCGCTGTTGATGCCGATGCACCACGTGCCGGGCACGGTGTTGGCCGAAGGCTTCATCGTCCCATAACGTCCATAAGCCGCGGGCTGGGCCACCATGCGCCCCTCCGCGTCAAACCCTACGGCCCCGCCTTCCGCCAGCACATCCGCCGTTGCAAGTCTCACCGTCCCCGGCGTCGTGAAATCCGCATGGGGCACGCTCAGCTGTCCGGCGGCGTCATTACCCACCGGCGCCCCGTCCTGCACGGTCGTATCCGTCCCCAGCCGCACCAGGCCGTAAATCTCCGCCGTCGCAATATCATTCGCCTCTCCGACGCACACCCAGCTGCCGGACCCGTCATCAGACTCAAGCCAGGCGTAAACGTCAAAATGGCGATCATTCGCCTCATCATACCAGGGGCAATAATAATAAAACCCTCCGTTGCAGGTCTCGCCGCTCTGGGGAATATGGTCTTTGCCGGGAACGATGATGCGGCGCACCCTGGCCCCGTCAATGCCGTCCTTTCCGGCGGCAGGAAGCCCCGTGTCCCTGTACTCGCCCGTCAGCACACTCCATTCGCACCAATTCCCCGCAGCATTCACATACGGGCTGTGTCCGTCCTCCCCGGCGGCGGAAATCTCCGTATCGTCCCACTCCTGCGTCTCCACATTCCAGATCATCCACGTTCCGACAGCGGAAAGCCTGGGACTCTTGCCGGGATCTCCCGTCACCTGATAGCCGGTATTGCTCCCGCAAATCCACCACGTGTTGGTTTCCGGGTTGGGAACGATGGCGGACGTGATATGCCCCTCCACCTCTGCCAGCTTGGCATCCAGCGCATTCAACTTGCCCAGGGCATCCTGTGCCTTCTTCACGGCATCTTCCGCATCCTTCCGCACCTGTTCCATCTCGTCCAAAGCCTCCTGGGCCTCCCTGGCGGAATCCGCCGCGTCCTGGGCCGCCTTCTGGGTAACGGAACTCCCGCTCCACCTCAATTCCAGCGGGGAAATCACCTCATCCGGCAGCCGTGCGAGAAGCGTTCTCTGCGCGGTCTGTTTGGCGGAATCTGCCAGGGAAGCCGCATGTTCGGACGAAATCGCCGTCATCGTCCCGTACAGCATCCGCTGCACCTCACCCGCACTATCCGTCGCATAAAGCTCATACTCGAACTCATCCGCTCGCAGCTCTGGAACCGTTAAATACAAGGCCCCCTTTTCCGACCCATGCTCCACAGGCAAAGACAACACGTCTCCCGTCATCCGTTCCGTAGCCCGGCATGTAAAAGCGGCACCACTTAAATCGACTCCTTCCGTGGTCCCAGCCCGGCAAAACTGAATTGCCACGATCTCGCGGAGGTCGGAACACACCGTGAAATCAAACCGTGTCCCCGTAAAATCAAACATGCAGCCACCTTAGCCTGTACCGGAGGCGGCAGCCTATATATAATTCCCTACATGGTCAGCCCAGCAGGCAAGATTCTCCTATTACTGATTCACGACTGGACATCTTACTGAACACCAGAGTTCACAAATTATTGATATTCTGTAATAGTAATCCCACTCTCTCCGCCAGTTTTTCAGTAAGAGCCCCGTCGGAAGACGAGGCTCTTATTTTCGATAGGAAAGGAACAGGCGGGAATTCAGATAAGCGGCTGTTCAGTGATAGAGGGTGCGTTCTTGACCGGGGTCTTTAAGGCGGTCTCCGCCAGGATGGTTGTAACTATAATAATTTTTGTTGGTTGTTTCGGTCGGTTTACCAATGATTACATGATCCAGAAAACGAACGCCTAATAATTTGGAGCATTCCCGCACGCGTTCGGTCAGGAGGTCGTCCGTACGGCTGGGGGCTGGATTTCCACTGGGATGATTGTGGGCAAGGATGAAGCCATAGGCGTTATGAATGACAGTGGGGCGTAATATGTCACGTGGATGAGCAATGGATTCGTTCAAGGTCCCGCTGGATATTTCCACGGGTTTGATGAGGCGACACTTGGTATCCAGCAGCAGAACGAGCACCGTCTCCTTTTCCTTCCAGCGCATGGCTGTAGTCAGATAATCATAGACATCTTCCGGTGTTTGAATGGGTTGACGTGACAGAGTTTCACGGAGAGCCCTCGCTCCCAGTTCAAAGGCAGCGCTCAGCGTAGCGGCTTTCGCCATGCCTATTCCCTTGCAAATGTTCGCTATTTCAGCAGCTTCCATATGAGCTAGGGCATCTAGAGAGCCAGCAGACTGAATCAGATCCGAGGACATGTCCAACACATTTTTCCCCTTGATCCCCATTCGGAGAAAGATAGCAAGCAGTTCCGCGTTGCTGAGGCTGTGCCTTCCTTGGCGGAGCAGTTTTTCCCTGGGCAGAGACTGTGAGGGCAATTCCTGAAGTTTGCGGTAGGTCATTTCAATAACAGAGGCGTGCGGTAGAAAGAATGGCGGAAGGAAGATGTCGCAGCGTATCCCCTGCCGTCAATGTTTGCTGGGTGGCTTCTCCGGCGGAGATTGCCATTTCGGAAGCTCGGCCACACAGGTAGACACCCAGAACGGCGGAAACCAGCAGGGATTCCCCCTGGCTTATGAAGCCTCCGCAAATACCTGCCAGAACGTCTCCCTGACCGGCAGTTGCCATGCCGGGATCCCCAGTGATGTTATAAAAAAGAGGTTTTCCCCGTTGGGTGACGATAGTGCGTGCTCCCTTGTAAATCAGGGCGGCTTCATGTTCTGCCAGAAAGCAGTCGGCAATGTCTGCGCGGATGGCATAGTTGTCTGCATCTGGCAGAAGTCTGCGAATTTCTCCATGGTGGGGAGTAGCCAGAACGTGTTCTCCCAAGTTCCACTGCATGGCCGCGGCCAGATTCAGCCCGTCCGCATCCAGAACAGTGGGGGTACCTGTTTCCAGAATGAGGCGGATGGCTTCCGCATCTTCCTCCGATACGGAACCGATACCTGGGCCAATGAGGAAAGCACTGAATGTACGAATGGAGATATCTGCGTAACTGTCCACGGGCCTGACCATGATTTCCGGAGGCATGGATGGAGCGATTAAGGGATAGACGTCTTTGTGAACGTGCAGTGTAACCAGACCGGCTCCTGCCCGGAGAGCTGCTTCACAGCAGAGACGGGCCGCACCCAGCATTCCTTCAGAGCCAGCTATGACGCCAATGTGCCCGCGTTTGTTCTTATAATCCGTATAGGGTCTTGCAGAGAGGAATTTGGTAAGCCGTGAGGAGGTAATAAGTTCCGTGGCGGGGAGCGCCTGTACGTGAAGGCTGGGAAGGTCAATGCAGACTAAGCGTCCAGCAAACAGGGTGGCGTCATCGTCCAGCAGGCCCTGCTTAACGGCTCCTATGCACATGGTGAAATCTGCTTCCACTGCATTTTGCTGAGGCATTCCCGTGTCTGGATCCACTCCGGTGGGGATATCAATAGCCACGGTACGTACAGCCCCGCAACGGTTTCTTATATAGTTCATTTCCGCGCAGAGAGCGGAGATTTCCCTCCGGAGCATTCCCTTTGCCCCTATTCCCAGCAGGCCGTCCAGCAGGATCATAGGTTTTCCCGTATGGGGAAGGGGAGGGGCCTGGTATTCCTGAGGGGGAGGAGATATTTCCGCCAACTGCCGCACGGAAAGTTCACTCCATTCGTTGCGCGGGTAAGCGGTTCGGAAGCCTATTTCCCAGCCATGTTGTTTCAGTATGTTAAGGACGGTGAGGGCATCTCCCCCGTTATTCCCTTTGCCTACATAGGCTACGCACAATCCCGGGTCGGGGAAGAACTGCATGAGAGATTCCGCAATACCGGCAGAGGCCAGTTTCATCAGGGTTCTGGCTGGTGTTCCGCTAACGATGAGCTCGCGTTCCGCGATCTGCATATTTTCCGTGGAGCAAACTTTCATGGCATACTGATAGAGGCAGCCTTTACTGTAAGCTAAAAAACCTTCTCCTGCAAGCCGGAGAAGGTTTTTGCAAAAGAAGCGGACCAGGGAGCGGCTAACCGATGCGGAACGTGATGCGCGCTTTGGTCATGTCATAAGGAGACATTTCCATACGCACTTTGTCCCCTACCACGATTTTAATAAAGCGTTTGCGCATTTTGCCGGAAATATGGGCCAGCACTTCGTGACCGTTGGGAAGGCGCACCTTGAACATGGTCCCTGCCAATACGGCGCAGATGGTGCCTTCCACTTCAATTTCACTTTCGGAGTTTTCTTCCTTGGACTCTGATTTGTTGAAATTCTTTCTGCCTTTGGTGTGGCGTCCTCCGCCTCCTTGCGGGCGTTGCCTGTTGGCGTTAACTCCGGGGCGGCTTCCTCCCCCTGTTCTGGAATTTCCCGGTCCTGCAGACTGTCCGACCGACCGTGCCGCTCCTGTGCCATTGCCGGAAGGTCTGGATTGTCCGGGACGGTTACTGGTGCCGGTCGGTCTGGAACCGGGGCGGGAATTTTGTCCGCCGCTGGGGCGGCTGCTGGATCTTGGATTCGGGCTGATAGGACTCTCCTTGTAAAGTTAAAATGAACGCGTGTGTACAAATCCCGCGCAGGCGAATGATAAACCATATTTTTGCAAGGGCAAGTCCTGAATGCGGAAGTTGTGCAAATAAAACACAATTCTATGGAGAGGGACGGGAAAAAGGCTGTAAAAGAGAAAAAGTATTTGACATTTACGTGAATAATCATTAGGAATGCGCCCCCGAATTGGAAGATAACGGCAGGATGCCGAAAAACGAGAACGAAGAATTGAACCATGAAGACCTTCTCAGCCAAACCGCAAGAAGTAGAGCGCAAATGGTATGTTATAGACGCTGCCGACAAGGTGCTCGGCCGTGTTGCCGTTGAAGCGGCTAACATTTTGCGTGGCAAGAACAAGACAATTTTCACCCCCCACGTTGATTGTGGCGATTTTGTCATTATCGTGAACGCGGACAAGGTGGTGTTGACCGGTAACAAGGAAAATGCCAAAATTTATACCCGTTTCTCCGGTTACGTTGGCGGTAAGCAGGTGGACACCCCCCGTAAGATTCGTGCTCGCCGCCCTGAACTTCTTCTGGAACTGGCTGTTAAAGGCATGGTTCCTCACACCCGCTTGGGCCGTCAGCAAATGACCAAGCTGAAGGTTTATGCCGGCGCCTGCCATCCGCATGAAGCCCAGCAGCCCACTGCCATTACTCTCTAATTGATTTTTCAGACATGAGTCAGACAACCCCATACAACGCCACCGGCCGTCGTAAGACCGCCATTGCACACGCTTGGCTTACTGAAGGTTCCGGCCGCATTACGATCAACCGCCGCGGTTTTGAGGAATATCTTCCTACCGTTCAGTTGCAGAATGCTGTTCTTCAGCCCTTTCAGGTTACCAATACCATGAACAAGTTTGATGTGAACGTCGTTACCAAGGGCGGCGGTATTCACGGACAGGTGGGAGCCATTCGTATGGCGATCGCCCGTGCTCTTGTTCAGGTTGATGAGGCTTCCCGTGCCCAGCTTCGTGAATTCGGTCTTCTGACCCGTGATTCCCGCATGAAGGAACGTAAAAAGCCCGGCCGTCCTGGAGCCCGCAAGCGTTATCAGTTCTCCAAGCGTTAAGCTTGGCTGGTTGCGAAGGAACTGGCTTTACCATTTCTTTCTCGGAAAAGGAGTACTCCCTGTGGAGTGCTCCTTTTTTGTTGCAGGAAGAGCTCTGTTTTTTACTGCTTCACGCGTCTTTAAAAAGCTTTTTCTGGTTGGATTGCTTACGGCGGCTTTCAATGATTTTCCTGCATTTGCCGTGAAGGGAACAGGTTTTCCTATACAGGAATGTTTGGTTGACGAGGGTTATCGATGGTACGGTGTTCCTGCCAGAATAGTGTGGCAACGGTAAAGCTGTTCCAGCAGGACAACAAGCGCCAGTTCATGTTGAAGGGTGAATTTGCTCAAGGACAGGATATGATTGCACCGGGACCGCAATTCTTCCGTATGACCGTCTGAGGCTCCGATGAGAAATGCTATACGGCGCACGGAATGCATTTGCCAGTCCTTTGCCAAGTCGACCAGCTTTTTTGTGGTCCAAAGTTCTCCGCGTTCGTCCATGGCGATGCGCAGGCAACCCTCACTGGCGGCCAGCAGACGTTTAGAAACGTCTTGGGAGTTTCCATCCCTGACAAGTTTGAGTTCCGTTTTGCCGAAGGGCCTGAGACGGTTGAGATAGAGTTCCACGCCTTCCTTGGCGTAGCCTAGAGAAGGCTTTCCGGCGGCCAGAATCAGGAATTGCATGAGGAGTCAGGAGTTGGAAGATGAGTTAAGGTAGTTCAGCAGGGTGCGGGCCCAAGTTTCCGAAATGCCGCGGATGGCGGCGATAGAAGCCGGGTCCGCCTTTTTAATGGCAGTTACGGATTTGAATTTTTCCAGCAACAGTCTTTTTTTTGAGGCGCTCATGCCCGGTGCGTCGTCCAAGGCGCTTTCCCGCATGCGTTTACGGTAGAGCAGTTCGTTATAGCCGTTGGCGAAGCGGTGGGCTTCGTCGCGGATGCGCTGCATGAGTTTGAGGGCTCCCGTGCTGTGAGGCAGGCAAAGGGGCTGGGACTGGTGGGGGAAAAATATTTCTTCCCTCTGCTTGGCCAGGCCTACGATGGGCATGTCTCCCAGGCCGATGGCTTCCAAATCGGCCAGAGCGGAGGAAAGCTGTCCTTTACCTCCGTCCACTACTACCAGATCTGGAACTTTGATGGGGGCTTTTCCTTCCGCGCTGAGTTTCTTAAGCCACTGGTACAGGGTCATGTCCGCCTGCCGTGAGGCTACGGCATCGCTCTCCGCCAGAATGCGGGAGTAACGCCTCCGGATGACTTCCGACATGGAGGCGAAGTCATTTTGTCCGTCTACAGTGCGTATACGGTACCGCCGGTAGGCCTTGTTGTCCGGCCTGCCGTTGGTGAAGCGCACCATGGAGGCCACGATATGGTTGGAAGAGACATTGGAAATGTCAAAGCATTCCATAATGAGTGGGGGAGATTCTAATCCCAGTGCTACCCCCAGTTCCTTCATGTCTTCTTCCGGGTGAACGGTGCCGGGAAGATCGGGAGTTCCTTTTCGGAACCTCCGGGCGGGTTCCAGTACCTTGACCAGATTGTCCCGGATGTCCCGCAGATATGCCGCGCGTTCAAAGTCCAGTTCATCGGCGGCTTCCATCATTTCCCTGGTAAGTTCGTCCAGAGCGCTTTTTTTTCCCGTCCCTTCCAGCAGACGCACCGCCTGGTCAAAGTTCCGGTTGTAATCATTGATGGAAATGCGGCCAACGCACGGAGCGGAGCAGTTGCGAATCACATCCGCATGGCAGTGCCTGAAGTCATGGATACCCGGATTTTTTGTCTTGCAGGTTCGCAGCCGGAAATGCCGGTTGAGCCATTCCTGCGTGGCGTAAAGAGCCTGGGAGTGGACAAAGGGGCCGAAGTAGCGCGCTCCGTCATCTTTGCGCACCCGCGCCAGCTGGAAACGAGGCAGTTTTTCCCCCTTCGGAATTTTCAGCAGGGGGTAGCGCTTGTCGTCCTTCATCTGGATATTGTAATGCGGGCGATATTGTTTAATCAGTTTGCTTTCCAGCAGAAAAGCCTCCTGGTCATTTCTGGTTTCAAAATAATCAAATGACGCAATAGCATTAATGAGCGCTCTTGTCTTATGGTTGGAGAGTGTGGCTCCCGTAGGAGAAAAATAATTGCCCAGGCGGCGGTGAAGGTCCTTGGCTTTGCCCACGTAGATGGTATTTCCCCGGGCGTCTTTCATGATATAAACGCCTGGTTTGTGCGGAGTTTCCCTCCAGAGTTCTTTCAGGGTTGGTTGCTCGCGGTCTGCCACGCAGGCATTATGCCATATGAGGCAAGAAATGGAACTGCGGAAACGTACTGTATTACGGCTACTTGGCTTGCCTAGGAAAACTTCTTCTGTATAATCCCCTATGTCTTTTGTATGAACCCTGTACCGTTTACCACGTTGGCCGCCGCCATGGATTTTGTGGTGGGAGATAGAAATTATCCCCTTTCTGAGCTGTTCATGAAAGGCGGTTTCATCATGTGGCCGCTGCTTCTGTTATCCATCGCCGGAGTAGTGGTGCTGGTCATGTGCTGCTTTTCTACCCGTGCTGCCGCCGTTTTGCCTACCAAACTGGTGGAACAGGCGGAATCTTTCATCCGCAAGCGGGATTACACGGGGCTTTCCATCCTCTGCAAGAATGGAGATTCCTGCTACGCTCGCGTGATGTTGACTGTAGCCAACTTCATGTTGCGCAACCCCTCCGCCCAGTTTGAGGAGGTGAGGGAGATAGCCTCTGCGGAAGGAGGACGGCAGGCGGGGTTCCTAAGCCGCCAGATTTCCTGGCTGTCGGATATTGGCGCCGTAGCCCCCATGCTGGGGCTGTTGGGGACCGTGGTCGGGATGATGAAAACCTTTTTTGAGATTGCCAACGGTGATTTTTCCGGGGGCAAGCAACGTATTGACATGGCGGGCGGCGTGGCGGAAGCCTTGATTACGACGGCGGGCGGCCTGATGCTTGGGATTCCCGCCATCCTGGCTTATGTATATTTCCGCAGCCGTGTACACAAACGGGTAGGAGACCTGGAGGCAGCCGTCACGCACAGTGTTTCCGTAGTTGCCACCCAGCTTCAGAAGCCACGAGCCGGTGCAGCTGGGGCTTTTCATGAAGAGGAACTTCCCAAAGTCCCCGTAGATCCCACTTCCCTGCGCGATGTGCGTGGGCTCTAGCCGGAACGCATCTACTTCTCCACCTCACCGGAAGATTGTATGAAATTTCATTATAAAATGCCCAGTCCTATCGGGTTCCAATTAGCCCCCATGCTGGACATCGTATTTCTGCTGCTGGTGTTTTTCATCGTAACCCAGACATTTGAGGATGATGAACCGGATCTTTCCATCAATCTTCCTTCAGCAGAGACTCCCAAGCCCGGTGAAAATGTGTCCAATGAAATTATCGTGAATATCCGTAAAGATGGTACCGTGGTAATCAACCGCCAGCCGTACACAATGCCGCAGCTGGAAGACAAGCTTTTTTCTGTCGCCCGGTTGGACAAAACTATGCTCGTCCGTATCCGCGTGGATGAAAAGGCGGAATCCGGCGTGGTGGTGCATGTGATGGACGCATGTCTGAAGGCCGGGCTGAATAACGTTTCTTTTTCCACGCGTCCTCCGGCTCCATCTTCCATCAATGTTTCCAATTCCCAGGCTTCATGAAAGCGTTCTTTTCCATTAATGCAGGTTTAATAACTTTGGCGATGTTTTCTGCCGCCCAGGAAAATATTCCGGATGCCGCTCCTATCGCGGATGGTCCGCTGGTCGCTAATCCGGAGCTGGATACGCTGGATATGGCGGACATGCTGTACAAGCAGGCCCAGGCTCCGGCTACGAAGGAGAACCGGCAGGAATATGGACGCCTTCTTGATTTAAGCTTGCGTAAATATCTGGAATTTACCCAACGTTTCCCCCAGTCTGCCCAGGCTCCTCTGGCAGAGTATCGTGCTGCCATGTGTTTGGAGGAGCTGGGCAGGAAAGATGAGGCACACGGCCTGTTCCTCAGATTGATTCAGACGGGCAGCCCCGCTCTGGTTGCCGCCTCTGCCTACCGTCTGGCGACGGATGCTTCTTCTGCCGGGGAGATAGATAAGGCCATCCAGTATTACCAGCTCGTGATTCGCAATGCGGAACAGAATGATTTGAAGGTGGACGCCCAGTACCGTCTGGGACGCCTGTTTCTTTCCAACGGTAATCCGGAGTCAGCCGCCACCATGTTTTGCGCGGTGATGGGCAATCCGGAAGCGGATGCCAAGTTTGTTCTGGTGTCCCGGATGGGATATGCCGCCCTGTGTGCGGATACGGGACGCTTGGGAGAAGCCTATTCCGAATATCGCAAGGTGCTGGAAACGCCCGGTGTGGATAACAGGAACCGGGGAATCGCCACTCTTCAGGCCGCCATGCTGGCCACCAAACTGAAAAAGACTGCGGAAGCCCAGGGCCTTTATGAACGGCTTTTGAAGGACGAGTCCCTGAAGGAGATGGCGCCGGAGGCCCGAATGGGGCTTCTTCTGGGGCTGTACAATATGGGCAAGTACAGGGAGATACTTTCCCAGTATGAGCAGCAGAAGGGAATAAAGATGCCGACAAAGGACGGCCAGGTGCGTCTGCTGATGCTGCTGGGGCAGTCCGCCTATAAATTGAAGGAGTATCGGAAAGCGGCGGATTTCTTTCTGGAAGCGGAAAAGTCCGTCCCTTATACGCAGGAGGCCATGCAAGCCTCCTTTTACCGGTTGTTGTGTTATAATGAACTCAAGCAGAAAGATCTTCCCCAGCGGGCTCAGAGCTTCCTGAACCATTATGCCAAGGCTTTTCCTACCAGTGAACTGCATGATATGGTGCGCCTGATGGCTGCAGAGAACCTGTTCAGCTCCAATCCGGCGGATGCCGCCCGGTTTTATGCCAGCATTGATTTTGACAAGGTGCCTCCGAAGATGCGCGCGGATATTTTATATAAGAGCGCGTGGGCGATTGCCCAGGCCGGGAACAGAGGTGTGGCCGCCAAGCTGCTGACTGATTTTATCAATGATTTTCCAAAAGATCCCCGCATTTGCGAGGCATTGACGTTACGCGGAGACATGTATGCCAAGACCAAGAAGGAAGCTGAGGCTCTGATGGATTTTGACCGTGTGATTGCCCGTTGGCCGAAAGCTGAATCAGCTGCCGCCGCATGGCAGAGAGCCGCTCAGATTTATGCGGGACGCCAGGATATGGCGAACATGGCGAAGTATTATGAAGGCCTGATCCAGAATTTTCCGAAGGCGTCTCCTGCCGCTCTGGCTGAAGCCCATTTCCTGCTGGGGCGTGCGGCGTTTGACCAGGGAGATTTCAAGTCTTCTATCAGCCATATGGCGGAGGCCAAGACGCTGGATCCCCAGAAATACGGAGAACAGGTTAATGTGCTTTCCGTCCTGTCCTATCACAAGCTCCAGGACATGAATAAACTGAAGGAAGCCCTGGAAACCCTGCAAAAGGAAAATCCTTCCGCCGTGGCTCGTGTGCCGGATGTCATTCCCGCATGGCTGGGTCTTCAGGCCTATGGGATGAAGGATCTGGAAACGGCGGACAAGTATATGACCTGGGCTACGCAGAACGACCAGCTTCAGAATGTGAAGAAGGTGATTTGGCGTAATTTGGCGAAGGTGCGCCTGGCGCTCAGAAAGTATGACCGCGCCTTGGTGGCTTCCAACAATTTCCTGAAGGATGAGGATCAGCCTTACCGCCGTGCGGACGGCATGCTGGACAAGGCTTCCATTTTGCTGGGGCTGGGCAAGTATGCGGATGCCAGAAAGACGGCGGAAGATGCGCTGGCTCTGGGCGTGGAAGGTCCTTTGATGGCTTCCTTGAAAATTGTTCTGGGGGATATTTCCTATGCGGAGAAAAAGTTTGATGAAGCGGCCAAGCATTACGGTGTTACGGCCGAGCTGTTTGTCAATGACGCTGAACTGAAACCCAAGGCTCTGTTCAAGGCGGCAGAAGCTTTGGACAAGGCCGGCCGCAAATCGGAGGCTTCCCAATATCGGGGCCGCCTGCAAAAGGAATTCCCGGATTGGAAACAGGATGGAGAGTCTTTGCCTCCGGACGCACGATAAGCGTTTTAAAGATTGAAACCGGAAATGGAGAACAGGCGTAAAAGATGGTATGATCTGTTTGGATTGCTGCCTCGCAATCTGGGCCGTCTGTTGCTGTGGTTCAGCCTCATTCCTATCGCTTTCATCATCGTTCTTCTCGTTTATGCATGGAGGGCGGACCAGTATGAGCTGGACGAGGTTTTGGCGCCGTTGGAAAATTGTGCCGCATATGATCGCAACGGCCAGTGGATAGGCACCTTGACAGATCATGACCGGGTGTATGTAGCGCGCAATGAACTGCCCGATAATCTGGTGAATGCTTTCATTGCGCGGGAAGATGAAGACTTTTTCGAACATGGCGGCATTGTGTACTCTTCCATTATCCGCTCCATTTGCCGGAATCTGACTACGTTGTCCTATGCCCAGGGTGCTTCCACGATTACGATGCAGCTGGCGCGGAATTGTTATGAGCTGGGGGGGAAGACCCTGGATCGCAAGGTTTTGGAAATGGCCGTGGCCCGCCGCATTGAGGGCAAGTATTCCAAGGATGAAATTCTGACGGCTTACCTGAACCGCATTTATTTTGGCCAGCAATGCTATGGGATTGCGCAGGCGGCGGATTTGTATTTCGGCAAAAAAGTGGCGGATCTGACACTGGCGGAGTGCGCTACCCTGGCCGGTCTGGTGCGCGGACCTTCCATCTACAATCCTGTTTACAGCCCGGAGGCTGCTGCCAAGGTCCGCAATGCGACGCTGGAAAGGATGTTTGAGTGTGAATTCATTACCCAGGAACAATTATGGCAGGCGCTCCGCGAACCGATGGCGGTGGCCGGTAAACGGGAAGCTCGGCCCGGTTCTTATCCCGTTCTGGTCGTTTCCCGCGAGTTGGGAGACCTGGATTGCTGCGACGAGCAGGAGGGAACCTCCAGCATTTTTGTAATGACCACGCTGGATTTGGAATTCCAGCGGATGGTTGAAGATGTAAGCGAGCCTATGCTGGCCGCTCTGGAATCTTCTTCTGTGTGGGCAGGGTTGCCCAAAAGGGTGGACAACCAGTTGAATCGTTGTGTGCAAGCGGCCATATTGTGTGTGGATTCCCGTAAAGGGGAGTTGCTGGCCGTAACAGGGGGACGCTCCGCCCAGGACGGTCTGGACCGATGGCAGTCCAGGGTAATGCCCGGCGATCTGTTCACTCCCATCGTCAATTTATGCGCCGTCGACCAGCGTAGAACCGTTATTCGCAGCAATCCGGAAGTCACTGGCCGCGGGGTAGGTTTCAATACAGTAATAGAAACGGCACAAAAGGCCGGTTACAAAGGGGAACTTCCCCGTTCTTCGGACTTGTATACCGGCAGGTTTTCCGTGCCTCTTTCGCATGCCGTCAATGCCCTGTATCTCATCGGCAATGACGGGCTCAATGTGAGTATTTCCTCCGTCAGGCAGGTGGGCACCACCAAAAAGAACCTGGTGATGGTGAATGCCCCCTCTCCGGAAGAAAGCCGCCGGGAAATCCTGCCTAGGGAATCCGCCCACCTGGTGGCGTCCCTTCCTCCCTTCCGCTACGACGAACGAACCAGGAAAACCTTCGTCAATGTCAAACTTCCGGGAAATACAGGACATTTTTCCGCCGTCATGGGGCGTTATTTCACGGTTTTTGCCTGGGTGGGCTTTGATTCTCCGGAGGCCGCCGTCTATGAAAAGAAAGGGGTTTCCGCGGCGTTGGCAAAAACCTGTTCCTCCCTGGCCGGGGAGGTGTATGACCGTGCGGAGGAAGGCCGCAGAAAAGCTGTCCGGGAACGCCGGGAGCGGGAAAATGCTGCAGAGCAGGGCCCCCAATGAAGTTCAATTTTCCATTAGTAGAAGCATCATGAGACACTCACTTGAAATGACCACGGCCATCCAGGCCGCCAAATCCGCCGGAGCTTTTCTGAAGAAGCATTTTTATGAGCAAAAGAAGGTGGATGAAGCCAGCCAGAATGATATCAAGCTGGAGTTGGACAAGCTTTCCCAGAAACTGATTACGGAGGAAATTCTTTCCGTGTTTCCCAACCACGCTGTTTTGGGAGAAGAAGGATACACCGGGGACAGGAACAGCGAGTGTGAATGGATTGTAGACCCCATTGACGGGACGGTGAATTATTTTTACACGATTCCCTGGTTCTGCGTCTCCATAGCTTTGCGCCGCCGCGGGGAAGTGGTGTTGGGCGTGATTTACGATCCCATGATGGATGAATGCTGGCATGTGGAAAAGGGCGGGATTCCGTACATGAATGATCATCCCATGCATTGCAGCCAGCGGGAACGCATGGCGGAAGCCGTGGTATTCGTGGGGCACGGCAAGACGGACGGTTCCAAAGAAAAGGGGATTGAGCGCTTCGCTAGGATCGCTTGGCAGGTACGCAAGGTGCGCAATAACGGTTCTGCGGCTCTGGCCCTGGCTTATATTGCCTGCGGCAGATTTGACGCCTATGTGGAAAGCGTCATTTCCATCTGGGATGTCGCCGCTGGGGTTTTGCTGGTGGAAGCAGCCGGCGGCAAGGTTGTTTTGGAACCGAAGGAAGATAATCCGGAACAGTTCGCCATTGCCGCATGGAACGGCCGCATCCCTATCATGGAGGCGCTGGGAGAATAACCCGAACATTATTGCCGCAGTACCGTATGAAAAACATGATCGCTTTGACCGGGATCGGGTATGATATTCACCGTTTTGCGGAGATTCCTCGCCCCTTGATGCTGGGCGGCGTGCATATTCCTTCCTCCCGCGGCCTGGACGGCCATTCCGACGCGGATGTTTTATGCCACGCTATTGCGGATGCCCTGCTGGGTGCTGCCGGGTTGCCGGACATCGGCTACTGGTTTCCGCCGGGCGATCCTGCCTGCAAGGACATCCCTTCCCTGGATATTGTGGCGAAAGCCGTTTCTCTGATTCGGGAGCGTGGAGGTCGCATCGTGAATGTGGACTCGTCCCTTATTGCAGAATCTCCCCGCATTTCTCCTTATTTGGAGCAGATGAAGGGAGCTTTGGGAACCGCTCTGGGAATCTCTCCGGTCCGCGTGGGCATCAAGGCCACTACCAATGAACAGCTTGGCGCGCTGGGCCGTAGGGAAGGCATTGCCGCTTTTGCCGTAGCGGCTATTCTGATGCCGGAGGATTTGGCCATGCCGTAAGGCGAATGCTCCGGTTCCGTTTCTGGAAGCCTTTTTTCAAAAAAGGAAGCCGGTACGGGGCTTTAAACAAGGAATATGCTTCAGGAATAACGGGCAGGTGGAAATGGCGCTTTTTTGGGGAGCCTTTTCCAAGCAGTTTTAATGAAATGACAGGAAATTTTTAACTGTTCCCTGGCAGAAAAGCCGTTTTTGGCTGCATAATAATATTACCCATTTCCCTGCACAGGGAAGAGGCGTTGCCTGATATCAGCTGATGCAGCGGTAATAATAATCCACGCGGGAGATGAACCAAGACCATTTGAAGCCGGGTTTGCCATTGTCCAGCAGAAGGTGGGGGCAACGCTTGCCGGTCCAGTAGTAATGGGGCACGACATTCCGCAGGGGAATATCGTGGGCATACATGTTGTAGGCCGCCAGCTTGGCGGCGCGGTCAAAGGTTTTGACGATGCTCTGTCCTCGCTTCTCACACATTTCAATGCCGATGGAGTACATGTCTCCGGGGCCGCCCCGGTCTGCGTGGCGGCCCGTCTCATTCAGCGGAATATGCTGGACGGCACAGTACTGGTCCACCGTAAAATGCCAGTTCAGGGACCCCATGGCCCCCCTTTTCAATGCCCGGGCATGCGCCGCGGCGTCACCCTTGGGATTGGCTGTGCTGTGAATCGTGATAAACCGCGGATGCATGGAATGGGCGGCCCGGCGAGCACGGGAGCGCGGGGACATGAAATCACGGTTAATGTGCACCTCTCTGGACATCTGGGCCATCGTGCGCGGCACGGGAGGCACATTCTGAATCCTGAAGCTGACGGCGGGCGGGCGCGGGGCGTCCGAACACGCCGCCAGCAAAGCCGGCAGCATCAGAAACACCGCATTTGCCGACAACATTCTGACATTCATGATTCTTCCCTAGACTATCGCAGACGAGCTGGCAAGCAGATTTCCAGTCAAAACAGTCTTTTTCACCCTTTCCGAGAAACACGGCAGCAGGAAAAAGGGATATCCTGAAGAAAGCCCCCGCGCACAGCCATCCGGCAATCAGGGCAACGCCATTCCCCGCATGCGGTTTCCATGCCCGGAGAAACAAAACCGCCCCATAAAAAGCCGCACGGGAGGCTTGCCAACGGCTATTTCCGTGCATACACTATCTTCACCATGAGTACCACTCACGAAGCAGCTAAGAAGTGGGTCGAAGAAATCGCCCAGCTTTGCCAACCCGACTCCATCTACTGGTGCAACGGCTCTCAGGAAGAAAATGACGAGCTTTGCAACATGATGGTAGAAAAGGGCACCTTTATCAAACTGAACCCCGAGAAGCGCCCCGGGTGCTTCCTCGCCCGTTCCACCCCCTCCGATGTAGCCCGTGTGGAAGACCGCACGTTCATCTGCAGCGAGAAGGAAGAAGACGCCGGCCCGACCAACCATTGGGCTGATCCCGTTGAAATGAAGGCCAAACTGAAGGGCCTCTTCAATGGCTGTATGAAGGGCCGTACCATGTACGTGATTCCCTTCTGCATGGGCCCCCTGGACTCCCCCCTGGCCAAAATCGGCATTGAAATCACGGATTCCCCCTATGTCGTGACCAACATGCGCATCATGACCAAGATGGGTGAACAGGTTCTCAAGCGCCTGGAAGACGAAGTCAAGGGCGGCGGCAACCCGAAGCGTGACGGTTACGGGACATTCGTTCCCTGCCTCCACACCGTGGGCGCTCCGCTTGCAGACGGCCAGGTGGACGTGCCGTGGCCCTGCAACGAAGAAAAGTACATCTGCCATTTCCCGGAAACGGAAGAAATCTGGTCCTTCGGTTCCGGTTACGGCGGCAACGCCCTGCTCGGCAAAAAGTGCCTGGCCCTGCGCATCGCCTCCGCCATCGCCCGCAAGAACAAGTGGATGGCTGAACACATGCTCCTTCTGGGCATTGAATCCCCGGACGGCACCAAGGCCTACGTCGGCGGCGCATTCCCGTCCGCCTGCGGCAAGACCAACCTGGCCATGCTCGTTCCCCCCGCCTCCTACCGGGAAGCCGGCTGGAAAACCTCCATCATCGGTGACGACATCGCCTGGATCTGGCCTCATGAAGACGGCACCTTCCATGCCATCAACCCGGAAAACGGCTACTTCGGCGTGGCTCCCGGCACGTCCTACAAGACGAACCCGATCGCCATGGACACCATCAAGGAAAACGTCATCTTCACCAACGTTGGCCTGACCGACGACGGCGACGTCTGGTGGGAAGGCATGGACGGCCCCGCTCCCGCCCACGCCATCGACTGGCAGGGCAATGACTGGACCCCGGATTGCGGACGCAAGTGCGCTCATCCGAACGCCCGTTTCACCGCCCCCGCCTCCCAGTGCCCGACGATTGATCCCGAATGGCAGAACCCGGAAGGCGTTTCCCTCTCCGCGATCCTGTTCGGCGGCCGCCGCGCCACCACCATGCCCCTTGTCTTCCAGTCCCGCGACTGGACGCACGGCGTTTACGTCGGCGCGACGATGGGTTCCGAAATGACCGCCGCCGCCTTCGGCAACATCGGTCAGGTCCGCCGCGACCCGATGGCCATGCTTCCCTTCATCGGCTACCATGTGGGCGACTACTGGCAGCACTGGCTGGACATGGGCAAGACCGTTGCCAATCCTCCGCTGATCTTCAACGTGAACTGGTTCCGCAAGGACAAGGACGGCAACTTCATCTGGCCGGGCTACGGCGACAACATGCGCGTTCTCGACTGGATCCTGCGCCGCGCCAAGGGCAAGGCTGAAGGCCAGAAGACCGTGCTGGGCGTCTCCCCGACCTATGCCGAACTGGATAAGACGGGCCTCGACTACAGCGAAGAACAGTTCAACGCCAACATGGCTCTCAACCCGAGCGAATGGCAGGCTGAACTGGAAAGCCAGACCGAGCTGTTCGACAAGGTGGGCAAGAAGCTCCCGGCCGAACTGGAAGAACAGCGCCAGCTCCTCATTAAGAGCTTTTCTTAAAAGTCCACCTGACTTAAGAAAAAACTCTTAAGGCAGAGGCCGCCCTTTGACAGGGCGGCCTCTTTTATTCCATAGCAACGAATTTCAAATCCGTTTTACAAGAAAAAAATCTATAATTTTCTCGTTTTCTGTATGGAACAGTGAAAATAAACAAACGAAAAAAGAAACCAATCTTGTAATAGGGATATTTTCAAAAACCTATTTATTAATGGGTTAAGATAGAAAAACATTCAACGAATTTGAAAATCGTTGAATCTTTTTGCAATTACGTGCTATTGTCATATGGCTATCAATCTATCCATTAAAAAATATTTGCTGCTGGCAGCAGGGCTGCTTTTCTGTGGTGCGGCAAAGGCGGCGGAGACAGCTACCTATACATGGGATTTTTCCTCCGCGGCTGCCGTCATGGGGGGAACTGCTACAGGTAATTTCAATACTGCCCAAGATACAGAGAAGGGGACGGTTCTTACCGGTTCCACCTTTGACGAACGCGGTACAAATGTATTCCGGGAAATGCTGAACGGAGCCCTTTCCGGGGAGGGGACCATGAGCATCACCATGGACATCTCATGGGGAGGCAACAATTCCCTTGAGAATATCATTCACGTTGCCCGCAGCGGATTCGGCTTCAGCCTGGGACTCAGCAATGGGGCTGTTGCCATCAACTCCGGCAATCTCTCCTCCGGAAGAGCAATCGCAGAAGCCGGACTGACGGCAAATACGTGGACAAACGTAACCGTTGATATCCTGGGACATGACGTAACCGTTACTCTTGATAATGGTACTGCTGCCAGCACCGCAACCGTTTCTATCAGCGATATCGCCTGGTACACCGGAACTGATGACGGAGGAGATACCCAAAACGAGATGTACAGCATTGGACATCGTGCTCCCGGTTGGAATAATGACGGCTTGAACGGCACGAAACTGAGTTCGCTCTCCGTCTCTTATGCCGCTGTTCCGGAACCCTCCACAGCGGCATTGTCTCTGCTTGCGTTCGCGGGATTTGCCGCACGCAGAAGGAGAAAATAACTTCCCTTTCCTCCTTTAATGCCAGCCGTTCCTTTCTTCCCAGGGAACGGCTTTTTTATTGCGCCAAGGCAATAACGGTGGCGGCGGCGCTCAACCTGGAATGGGTCATGGTCAGGAACCAGCCCGTAATGCCCAGCTCCCGGGCGGTCACTCCCGCAGCCCCGTGCAAAAGAATGGAAGGAACTCCCGCATCGCCGCGCACCACCTCCACATCCGTAAAAGCGCACTTCGCCCCGATTCCCGTTCCCAGGGCTTTCGCCACGGCCTCCTTGGCCGCAAAGCGCGCCGCCAGATGCGGCACGGGATCCGCGTGCTTCCGGCAATAAGCCCACTCATCAGGGGTGCAGATGCGCAACGCAAACGCCTCCCCGTTTTTCCGCAGGGCCTGGCGTACGCGTTCCATATCCGCCAAATCCATTCCCAATCCTGCAATGCGGCTCATACTCCGGCAACCGGGATCAATTGAAACGGCGCAATCAGCTCAGGCGGTCGATCGCCTGGCGCATTTCCCTCACGGCCTGCTCCATCCCCACAAAAAGAGCGCGGGATACAATCGTATGGCCGATGTTCAGCTCATGCAGGCAAGGGACGCCAGCCAGCAGCTGTTCCAGATTCTGGTAATTGATGCCATGGCCCGCATTCACCTGGATGCCCAGGGAATGGGCCAGTTCCGCGGCGCGTTTCAAACGGGCCAGTTCCTCCGTGCGCTCCCTGCCGGAATGGTTGGCAAAACATCCGGTATGCAACTCAATCATGGGGGCGCCCAGGCGGGCGGCAGCCTCCACCTGGGGCACTTCCGGATCAATGAACAGGCTCACCTGAATGCCGTTGTCGGCCATTCTTGCCATGGTTGGAGCCAGATCCTTTTCATGAAAAACGGCGTCCAGGCCGCCTTCCGTAGTGATTTCCTCGCGCTTCTCCGGAACCATGCAGATATAGTCCGGTTTCAGCCGCAGGGCAAAATCCACCATCTCCGGGGTATTTCCCATTTCCAGGTTCAGGGGAAGGGCCACGCTCTCCCGGACGCTCAGGGCATCCGCATCCTGCATGTGGCGGCGGTCGCCCCGGACATGGAGGGTGATGGAATCCGCCCCGCCCCTTTGCGCCGCATAAGCGGCGTCCAAAACACTCGGCTCCACATTGAAGGAATCCAGCATGGTCGCGTAGCGGGCCTGCCTCAACGTGGCGATGTGGTCTATATTTACACCTAGCAGCATATCGGTTTTAAGACAAAGGGGCGGGGACGAACATTCAAATTAATGGAGGAAATGGCGGTGTCCCGTAAATACCATGGCAATTCCCGCGGCGTCAGCGGCGGCAATCACTTCCTCGTCGCGGATGGAACCTCCGGGCTGGATGCAGGCGGTGGCTCCGGCGTCAATCGCCACCTGGAGGCCGTCTGCAAACGGGAACATGGCGTCGGACGCCACAACGCTGCCCTTCAGATCCAGGCCGGCCTGCCCGGCCTTCCAGACGGCAATGCGGGCGGAATCCACACGGCTCATCTGCCCGGCGCCGATGCCAAGCGTGCGGTCCGTACCGCCAAAAACGATGGCGTTGGAATGAACCTGCTTCACGACGCGCCAGTTGAAACGCATGGCGGTCAATTCTTCCTCGGTCGGGGGGCGCTTGGTCACCACCTTGGCTTCCAGATTGTCCAGCCCCATCACGTCCGTATCCCGCTTCATGGTCATGAACCCGCCGGGCGCGGAACGGATGATGGGTTCGCGGCGCGCCTTCATCCAGGCTTCCGTGTTCATGCGGATGATGCGGCAATTTTTCTTTTTCTGGAGAATGGCGCGGGCTTCCGCATCATACTCCGGAGCGATGATGACATCCGTGAAAATGGCGCTCAGCACACGGGCCAGGCCTTCCGTCATCGGGCGGTTGACCACGATCACGCCGCCGAAGGGGGCCTGCGTATCCGTTTCAAAAGCCTTCTGCCATGCGTTGCGCAGGTCTTCGTCGTCCTGGCCCACGCCGCAGGGATTCGTGTGCTTCAAAATGCCCACCGTCGGGCGGCGGAACTGGGTAATCAGCTCGGCAGCCCCTTCAATGTCCAGCACGTTCGTATAGGAAAGCTCCTTGCCCTGAAGCTGGTGGAAAATATCCCCGAAGCTGCCGTACAGGCTGGCTTCCTGGTGGGGATTGTCCCCGTAACGCAATTCCTGATACAGGGGAGCGCAGATGCAGAAGCTGCCCTTGGTGCTTTCCGCGCTCTGGTGGCCAAGATAATTAGTGATGGCGTTATCGTAATTGGAGGTGCGCATAAACACCTTCACCGCCAGGTTTTCACGGGTCTTCAGGGTCGTATCCCCCTTGTGGGTCTGCATTTCATCCAGAATGCGCGCGTAATCCGCGGGATCCGAAACCACCGTGACGGAAGCGTAATTCTTGGCGGCGGAACGGAGCATGGACGGCCCGCCGATATCTATTTTTTCAATAGCTTCCTCCAGCGTGACTCCGGGCCTGGCGACGGTTTCTTCAAAAGGATACAGATTCACGCAGACCAGGTCGATGGGCTTGATGCCGTTTTCCTTAGCCTGGCGCACATGCTCCTCATTATCGCGGCGGTGCAGCAGACCCCCGTGCACCATGGGATGAAGCGTCTTCAGGCGCCCTTCAAACAACTCCGGTTCTCCGGTATAGTCGGAAATCTCAATCACCGGAAGGCCCAGGCCTTTCAGGAAAGCGGCGGTCCCGCCAGTGGAAATAAGCTCTACTCCAAACTCGTGCAGGCCCTTGGCAAACTCCTCCAGGCCGGTCTTGTCGGAAACGGATATCAATGCGCGCTGAATAGCCATAAGATCAAATATCTGTAATGTACCCGCGGGCGAACCCCACCCCTCCGGGAGAGAACGCGATAAATGCGGTTCCTTTCCCTACATACTACTGCCGCGTGAAGCAAGCGCAATGTCACCAATCATGACAACCGGGAGGATTTTTCCTCCCAAAACATAAAAAAACGCCCTTTTTATCGCTCTTGTCTTGACATTCGGGCGAATACTTACTACTTCAACCGCTCACAAATAACCATTTCTTTTTAGCCATGGCAACGATGGAAGTAATTCTCGCAACAAAAATTGAAGGGCTCGGCGCAGAAGCCGACCTGGTGACCGTTAAGGCTGGCTATGGCCGCAACTACCTCATCCCCAAGGGTCTGGCCCACGAAGCAACAGCCTCCAACCGCCGTTTCATCGCCAATCTTCAGGCCGCCCGCGCCAAGCGCGAAGCGGAAGAACTCAGCGCCGCTCAGGAAGTGGCCGCCAAGATCAGCGGACTGACCGTAGACCTCACCCTTGAAGTGGGCCAAGGCGGCAAGGCGTTCGGCGCCATCACCAACCAGAACATTCACGATGCCCTGACCGCTCAGGGCGTGGAAGTGGACCGCCGGGCGATTGAACTCGAAAAGCCGATCAAGAGCGAAGGCGAACACGAAGTCGTCATCAAGGTGCATCCCCAGGTGGAAGCCACGCTCAAGGTGATCGTCAAGGAAAACGCCTAAGAGGCGCGCATCCCTTTTCCGGCAGGCCCGGTTCCCACCTTGGGGACCGGGCCTCTTTTTGTCACCCTTTTTACTTCCCTTCCCTGAACAAACAAGGCATCATGCCTGCGTTGGGTGTCACTCGACCTCATGCACGGCATCGTTCCATCCCCCCACCGAAATCAACGGCATGATCCGGCTCTATCGTCAAACTCCGGAAGGCATTGAGCGCACCACCCAGGTGGATGCGGCGGAACAACACTTGGATTCCGTCTTCTGGATTGACCTCCTTACCCCGGAACCGGCGGAAATCAAGTTTGTGGAACGCCTCTGCGGGCTGGAAATGCCGACCTATGACGAAATGAGGGAGATTGAGGCCACCAGCCGTCTGTACACGGAGGACGGAGCGCGCTTCATGACCACCACGGTTCTCAGCCGCGTGGATACGGAATCCCCCTCCCTGTCGGAAATCACCTTCGTCCTCATGGGGGCGAAAATCATCACCATCCGCCATTCGGACTCCTATTCCTTCCGCGTTTTTTCCCACCAGCTCCTGCGCCAGAAGCAAATCAGCCGGGACCAGGTTTTCACCGGCCTGCTGGAAACCATCGTGGACCGCCAAGCGGACGTGCTGGAACGTTTCGGCGCAGAACTGGACCGCCTTTCCAAAAACATCTTCCGCAGGGACGAACCTGAAGGCAAGACCAGCAAGCGGGTGCCCGTCTCCAGTGCCCTGCGCCTGACGCTCCAGGACCTGGGCCGCGTGGGCGACCTGCTCACCCGCCAGCGGGACTGCCTGGTCAACCTTCTGCGCCTGCTCACGTACGCCAGCAACGAAGAGGCCTTGGACGACACCAACTCCACGCTGTACATCAAGCTGCGTCCTCTGAGCCGGGACGTCACTTCCCTTTCCGAATACGCCAACTTCCTTTCCAGCAACGTCAACTTCATGCTGGACGCCGTTCTGGGACTCATCAACATCGAACAGAACGAAATCGTTAAAATCTTCACCGTGGCGGCCGTGGTCTTCATGCCCCCCACGTTAATTGCCAGCATTTATGGGATGAACTTCGCCCACATGCCCGGCCTGGAAAACGAATACGGCTACTACATCTCCCTGGTAGTCATGCTCGTTTCCATCATCCTGCCCCTGGTTTACTTCAGAAGCAGGCGCCTGCTTTGAACGGGTCCTGCCTCAAAATCTCCCTCTCCTTCCGTTAAAACTCCTACCGTTTCATTACTGACATGGACTCCAAAATCACCCGCCTGATTGAACAGGCCTCCGTCATTGTCGGCGCCCTCCCCTACCTCCAGGCCTACCGGGACAAAACATTCCTCATCAAATTCGGCGGCAGCGCCATGGATGACGCCCGCCTGGTCAAAAAGCTCATGCGGGACATCGTTCTGCTGGAAGTCCTGGGCTTCAACCCCGTGATTGTCCACGGCGGGGGCAAAGCCATTTCCAAGGCGATGGCGGAGGCAGGGCTGGAAGCCCATTTCGTCAACGGGCTTCGCGTCACGACTCCGGAAGCCATTTCCATTGTGGAACGCACCCTTTCCGGAACCATCAATCCCGGTCTGGTTCAAATGTTCCGCGACTACGGCGGCAAGGGCGTAGGCATTCCCGGCACGGAAATCTTCGTTGGGGAACGCATCCATGAAAAAGATGAACAGGGCAACCCCATAGATATCGGTGAAGTGGGCAACGTCATCGGTTGCCTGACGGAGCGCATCACGGAAGCGCTGGAACTCCAGATCACCCCCATCGTCTCTCCGCTGGCAAAAGAACTGGGCACCCATAAACCGCTCAATGTGAACGCAGACCTGGCAGCCGCCGCCCTGGCCAAGGAACTCAAGCCGGTGAAACTCATCTATATTTCCGATGTCCCCGGAATCATGAAAGACCCTTCGGATCCCTCCACCCTCATCAAATCCGTCACGCGTACGGAAGCCCTCGACCTTATCAAGGACGGCACCGTATCCGGCGGCATGATACCTAAAATCCACTCCGCCATTGACGCCCTGAACGCGGGTGTGCGCAAAGTGCACTTCATTGACGGACGCCTTCCCCACACCCTGCTGCTGGAAATTTTCACTCCGGACGGCATCGGCACGGAAATCATCCGGGAACAACGCTGAACTCCCTCGCCGTGAAATTTTCCCTCTTTCTCCCGGCCCTGTTCCTGCTGGCGGCATCCTGCTCCATGCAGCCCACTCCCGCCAGCCTCTCCGGCTCCTGGACCCAGCCCGTCCCCGGGCAGCCTGGGCATGTCCAGGGAATGCAGCTCCTGCCGGACGGCAGGGCCGTTTCCATCAACATGCACACGCTTCTCTACCAAGGCTGGCAGCTGGACGGCAGCCGCCTGATCCTGACGGGGAAAAGCATGGGAAACGGCAATTCCTCCCTCTTCACCGCTACCTCCACCATTGACAGTCTCAGCAGAAACACGCTGATTCTGAACACGGACGGAACCCGGGAGGTTTACACCCGCATGGCGGACGCTGACGGGAGATAGTCCCCCGCGCCTGCCGTCATTCATCATCCAGCAGGGACTTGTTGGCTGCTTTCGCCAGCTCGCAATTCGGGCATTTGTCAATCAGGCGGTCCATCAGGGCTTCAATGCGGGCATCCTTCGCCATCAACTGCTCATCCTTCTTTTTGAGCAAATTCAGCGTGTAATTCACGGCAATCGTCAGAACGCCCAGGCCTCCGATGGCTCCGGCGGAAGACACGGCCGTGTCTGCGGAAATATTGCCTAGGATTGTCGTGCATCCTCCTATGGAAAACAAACACCTGGCTATGGAAAAATTCATCATGGGTCCCGTCTAGCAGACAGTTTTCCCGCCTGCATCACGCCCAACCCGTCCACACCCTTTGTCGGCACGGAACGGCAGATGAATTGCCGCCGGATACACCCGAAGAAACGCGCCCTCCCTTCCGTTCCCCCTCCGGAAAGGCTCTTTTGCCGGAAATAGTCCTTACCAGCTCCGCACGGGAACCAAAACCGAGAAGCGGAAGGAACATACTTTCCTCCGTTGCCGCATTTCCTTCTTCGGCTTTGCGGCGTTTATGCTAAAGTGGCGCCAATCTGCCCGGTACGGGGCTTTCAGCAATACTTCACACTATTCAATAGAAAGGCATCAACATCATGCATATGGCGGACGGCTTCATCTCACCGGCGGTAGGCTGCACCATGTGGGCGGCTTCCGCTGCAATTACAACGCTCTGCGCACGTAAGGTCAGGCAGGAAAAAGAAATGCGGCTCGTCCCGCTCATGGGCGTGCTGGGAGCCTTCATCTTTGCCTGCCAGATGCTGAATTTCACCATTCCGGGCACCGGCTCCAGCGGCCATCTGGGCGGCGGCCTCATCCTGGCGGTCCTTCTGGGACCGTATGCGGGGTTCCTGGTCATGGCGGCCATCCTGACGGTGCAGGCCCTTTTCTTTGCGGATGGGGGACTGCTGGCCCTGGGCTGCAATATTTTCAATATGGGGTTTTTCTCCTGCCTGGTGGCTTACCCTTTCATTTACAGGCCCCTGGCCGGAACAAAAACCGGCACGGGCCGCATCACGCTGGCCAGCGTCATCGCCGCCGTCATCGGGCTCCAGATGGGGGCCTTCTCCGTCGTTCTGGAAACAACGGCCTCCGGCATCTCAGCCCTGCCCTTCGCCCAATTTGTTGAATTGATGCTGCCCATTCATCTGGCCATCGGCACCGTAGAAGGCCTTGCTACGGCAGCCGTCGTCATCTTCATCAGCAAGGCACAGCCGTCCCTGCTGCGCCCGGCCGACTTGGAAACCGGAACCGTCAAAAAAGCATCCTGGACCGTTTTGGGCATCTTTGCGGTAGCGGCCCTGCTCTGCGGAGCCGCCCTCTCCTGGTTCGCCTCCGCCTATCCTGACGGACTGGAATGGTCTGTAGCCGGAGTCACCGGGTCGGAAGAAACCAGGCTGGCGGAACCGTCCCCCCTCCACCGGAACCTGGAAACCGTACAGGAGGCCACCGCCATTATGCCGGACTACGCCTTTCTCCTCCATTGTCAACCCTGAAACGAGCATGGCCGGCGTGCTGGGAAGCGCCATTATCGCAGCCCTTATTTTTGCGGCCGGTTTCCTGTTCGGCAGAAAACCGCACAGCCACTGCCCCCGCTGACCCTCCCCATGCCACTGTTTACGGACGCCTCGCAGCAATTCCGCCAGATGGATCGGTTTTCCTGCGGAAATACCGGCATCCACCGTCTGGACGCCCGCATTAAAATCGGAGCTTTCCTCGTCTATCAAATCTGCGTTCTTTCCTGGCCTCCGCAGGAAATTACGGGGCTCCTGCCTTTCTTCCTGTTCCCGGTCTGTGTCATCCGCCTGGCGGGCCTTCCCCTGGGCTACCTTCTGAAACGTACCCTGTGGCTGCTGCCCGTCGCCGTCATGATAGGCCTCTTCAACCCTCTGGTGGACAGAACTCCCATGGGAGAATGGTTCGGCATTCCCGTCACGCAGGGCATGATCTCCTTCATCTCCATCATCCTGAGGTGCATGCTCACCATCCTGGGTGCCTTCACGCTGTTGGCCTCCACAGGCTTTGCGCCTCTCTGCCGCGGCCTGAGGCAGCTCGGCGCTCCGCGCATTCTAATCACGCTGATGACCTTCCTGTACCGGTACGCCTTTATCCTGGTGGATGAATGCCAACATATGCTGATGGCATTCCGCTCCCGGCGGGGAGGCTCCGGGCCCATCCCTCTTTCCACGTGGGGGGCTATGGCCGGACAACTTCTGCTGCGGACATTCGGGCGGGCGGAACGCATTTACCAGGCCGTCCTGTGCAGAGGCGGGGAAGATCCTGAATTCGTCAATTCCCGCAGCGTCATCACTGGCCGCGGCGCAGCGGGAGGCCTTCTTTTCTGCATTCTCGTCATTCTGTTCCGCTGTTTCAACATCACCATGCTCGCGGGCCAGTACGCCCGCAGCCTCATCCCATGAGCCACCACCTTGTAGAAACTATTGACTTGTGTTTCAGTTACCCGGATTCCCCTCCGGCGCTGAACGGCGTTTCCCTGCGCATCACCCACGGGGAATCCGTCGCCGTCGTAGGCGGGAACGGCGCAGGGAAATCCACGCTGCTGCTCCACCTCAACGGCCTGCTGCCCCCCTCTTCCGGCCAGGTACGGGTAGGGGACATTCCCGTGACCCCCAAAACCGTCGCCCGCGTCCGGGAAAGCGTGGGAATGGTCTTCCAGCAGGCGGAAGACCAGCTATTCATGCCTACTGTCCGGGAAGACGTGGCCTTCGGGCCGCTCAACATGGGGCTCCCCCCGGAGGAAATCCGCCGCCGCGTGGAACAGGCCCTGCGGGAAGTCCATGCGGAAGCCCTGGCAGACAAAATGACCCACCATCTTTCTGGAGGGGAAAAACGGGCCGTCTCCATCGCCACGGTCCTCTCCATGAGTCCGGACATCCTGGTGCTGGACGAACCGAGCGCTAACCTGGACCCTGCCTCCCGCCGTACCCTCATCAGCCTGTTGCGCCAATTCACCCATACCAAAATCATTGCTACCCATGATCTGGACATGGTCATGGATCTGTGCACGCGCTGCATCGTAATGAAAGACGGTTCCATCCTGGCAGACGCTCCCGTTCCCGACATCTTTGCAGACCGCTCCCTTCTGGAAGAAGCGCGCCTGGAACAACCCCTCAGCTACCTCCTGATGCGGCAGGAGAGGCAACGGAACAATTCCGGGGCATCCTGAAAAAACCTCATACAAACTCCAGCCGGGCCTCCGGCAGGGACTTGAGAAAACGCATTCCATACCTCTTGGTAGCTACGCGCGGATCAAGAATCACCACCATGCCGGAAAACGGATTCCCCCCGCGTTCCCTGATACTCTCAAAACGGGACTCCACAAGCGGATGATCCGGCACTTCAAACGGCAAGCGCGTGACAATAACGTTGGAAAGAGATTCTCCCGGCACATCCACCCCGGTCCAGAAACTGTCCGTACCGAAAAGCACGCTGTCCACATCCTTCCGGAACGCCTCCAGCATGGCATGCCGCTGCATATCCTGCCCCTGCACATACAGCGTCCATCCCTGTTCCTCGCAAAAAGGACGCACTTTCTCCGCCGCCTGAACCATCAGACGATAGCTGGTAAACAGCACGAAAGCCCTGCCGCGGGACTCCGCCAGATACCTTTTAATCCATTCCGGCAAAACTTCCGCATACTCCGGCTGGTCCGGCTCCGGCATAGAGCGGGCTACAATCAGCCGCATCTGCTCCCGGTAATTGAACGGGCTTCCAATCTGAAGCTTCCGAACGCTTTCCGCCCCTACGCGCCCCGCAAAATAACTCATGTCCGCATCTCCGGTCCCCAGCGTGGCGGAAGTCAGAATGGCGGAACGTCCGGCGAAAAACAGGCGTTCCCTCAAAATATCTCCCACCTCCACGGGAGCGGAGCAAACGCTCATGTTCCTTCCATCCGGACCGGAACGCTCCGCCCAATATACGTGACCTTCCTCCGTCATGTCCATCAGCACCTTCAGGGAAGCCTGCGCCTCCTCCATCCGGGCGGCCATATCCGCCAGTTCATCCTTCGCGGCTGCGTTTTCCTCCTGTTTCTCCCTCTCCGTTTTCAATTCCCCGATCAGTTCCATCAAAGGCTGAGAAAGAATATCCTGCGACCACTCCGGCTGAAGAATGCGGACAATCTTTCCGGAACCAGCAAACCCCAGGTCATCCCGCGCATTCTGGAAAAACAGGCCGGAGGCGTCCATCACGTCCTGAACCCGCTGAAACAGGGACGGATTGTTCAGCGGTTTCAGCAACCCCTTGTGCGTGCGCGGATTGTACATCCGCAGCAATTCATAATTCAAATGCGGTTCCGAGAGCTGGACGCCTAGCTGGCGGGCGGCGATGTTCTCAATCATGTGAGCCTCGTCCAGAATCACAAAATCCCCGGGAAACACGAACCCCGCCTCCTCGGAATCCTCCGCCTGGGCCATCAGCCCGAAAAACAGGGTATGGTTAAGCACCACTACTTTGGCCTCCAGAACCCGCTTGCGGGCTGCCTGGTACGGACAGGAAGGGCCGCAATGGCGCATGCTGCACGCATGCGGTTCGCTGCAGACCATGGCCCATACCTTGGAAGACGGCCGAAATGCCATATCGCTCAGGGTGCCGTCCTGCGTTCTCAGGGCCCAGTCCTGGATCCTCTTCAACTCCGCGGCCTCACCCTGCGTAAAGAGGGAATCCATCTGCGCCAGCGCACGCCGCAGGCGGGTATGGCACAGGTAATTCTGCCTGCCCTTCAGCAGGGCGGCGGAAAAATCAATCCCCAGGGCGGTGCGCAGCAGCGGAATATCCTTGTTGAACAACTGCTCCTGCAAATTGATGGTATGCGTGGAAATCACCGCCTTCCGGTCAAAATCCAAAGCAAACTTCACCGCCGGCAGCAAATACCCCAGGGATTTGCCCACGCCTGTGCCGGCCTCCACCAGCAGCGGCGCATCCACCTGGAGCGCCCTCGCCACAGCCAGGGCCATGCTCTGCTGCTCCTCCCGGTACTCAAAATCCCTGGCGCGGGAAAACAATCCGTCCGGGGCAAATGCCCGGTGGACATAAGCCTCAAAAGCGCTGACGCCTTCCATGCCCTCTTCCCCGGCGGCCTTCATATGTGGGAACCTGCCCCCCTTACTGGCCCACGGGAAGCTGGCGGGAAGAAACCGGCGGAAGATTCACCTTTTCAGGCAGGTCATAGAACATGGAGCGCAAGCCGTTCGCATTCATTCTGGAAGCGTCGATGAACGTCCAGGGCCCCTTATCCTTCAAATCCTTCACCAGCACCAGAACACCGGTATTCTCCACCTTCACGGGCACCCCGTCCGGACGCTTCATGGAAATGACCATCCGCGTGGGAAGCACCACCAGCACCTCCCCGCCTCCCTTCACCAGATGTTCCGCCGCAGGCTGGCCTATTTCATACGTCTCCACCACCATGCCGCGTTCCTTCATCACGGCGGCGGCGGCCTGCATCTTTTCCCTCATGGTCTCCATGAAGGAGGCCTCCCCGCCTGGAAAGGAAGCAACAAGCTGCTTCTTCATGGGCGGGTACATCTTCTCAATCATCCACATCATGTCGCCCGTCTTCACCGCCCCGGAAAGCTCCCGGGCGGCCCGGACGGCGCTGTCCCCATATTCACCGGCCTGGACGGCGCATACAGCCGCCACCATCATGCCTGCCAACAAACTCTTAATCATGGACGGAGTGTAACGGCATGCATCCCCCTCCGTCAAGGCAAGGCCTCCTGCGGAATCATGTTTTTACCGCGCGTCATCCTGCATCACCAGGCCGGACCACATCCATAAAGTGGGGTCCAGCTCCCGGGCGGCATCCTCCATCAGCGCGCGTCCGGTTCCTTCATCCTCCACCACGGCGAACATGGTGGAACCGGAACCGGACATCATGGCGCCGCGCACCCCGGGCCGCCCCATCAGCCAGCGCTTCACTTCCGCCAGGAATAAATGCTTTTCAAACACGGGCCTTTCCAGATCATTGACCAGCACATGGCCGCCCACATCCTGCTCCCCATAAGGAATGTCGGGCAATTCCCTGGAACCGGACCAGCGGCGGTAGGCGTCCGGTGTGGAAACCCCAAACGACGGCTTCAATAAAACAACCCGGGGACGCCATCCCTTCCACTCCGGCAAGGGCTCCACCTTCTC
>OHMS01000168.1_pt1 | contig 34993 bp, 35 predicted proteins | sample 1569351 | NCBI WGS metagenome assembly OHMS01 (sample SAMEA3879571, study PRJEB24766) | human gut metagenome | biome: human-associated habitat; feature: feces | place: USA | collected 1985/1987 | reverse complement strand
AGGCGATGGCTGGATGCTCCATTGTGGCGACCCGATCAGCTACGCCAACCTCAACACGAGCTACTGGCAGTCCCATTTTTACGCCTACGGAAAATTATTTTAATAGGAGGTTTTTTATGAGTCACAAGTATGTTTACTTATTTAAAGAAGGAAATGCAGGCATGAGAGAACTACTAGGTGGAAAAGGTGCAAATTTAGCAGAAATGACAAACTTAGGATTACCAATACCACAAGGATTTACAGTTTCAACAGAAGCTTGTACAAAATATTATGAAGATGGAGAAAAAATTTCTAAAGAAATTGAAGAAGAAATCTTTGAAAATCTAAAAAAATTAGAAGAAATTACGGGAAAAACATTAGGAGATGTAGAAAATCCTTTATTAGTATCTGTACGTTCAGGAGCTAGAGCATCTATGCCTGGAATGATGGATACAATATTAAACTTAGGTTTAAATGATAATGTTTTAAAGGGAATGGCAGAAAAAAATGAAAGATTTGCATATGACAGCTACAGAAGATTTATTCAAATGTTTAGTGATGTTGTTATGGAAATACCAAAACCATTCTTTGAAAAAATAATAGATAAAAAGAAAGAAGAAAAAGGTGTTAAACTAGATACAGAATTAACAGCAGAAGATTTAAAAGACTTAGTTGCACAATTTAAAACAATATATAAAGAACAAAAAGGTGAAGATTTCCCTCAAGATTCAAGAGTTCAATTAATGGAAGCTGTAAAAGCTGTATTCAGAAGTTGGAATAATGCAAGGGCAATAACATATAGAAGATTAAATGATATACCAGGAAGCTGGGGAACAGCTGTTAACGTACAAGAAATGGTATTCGGAAATATGGGAGATGACTGTGGAACAGGTGTTGCATTTACACGTAACCCAGCTACAGGAGAAAACAAATTATTTGGTGAATACTTAATGAATGCACAAGGTGAAGACGTTGTTGCAGGTATAAGAACACCACAACCTATAGAACAATTAAAAGAAACAAACCCAAAAGCATATGAAGATTTTGTTATGTATTCTCAAAAATTAGAAAAACATTACAAAGATATGCAAGATATGGAATTTACAATTGAAAGAGGAAAACTATTCTTCTTACAAACAAGAAATGGTAAAAGAACTGCAAATGCTGCATTACAAATAGCTGTTGATTTAGTAAATGAAGGAATGATAACAGAAAAAGAAGCTGTTTTAAGAGTAGAACCAAATCAATTAGATCAATTATTACATCCAAATTTTGATCAAGCTGCATTAAAAGCTGCAAAAGTAGTTGCTAAAGGTTTAGCTGCATCACCAGGTGCTGCAACAGGAAAAGTAGTATTTACAGCAGATAAAGCTGTTGAAATGTATGAAGCAGGAGAGAAAGACCTTATATTAGTTAGATTAGAAACATCTCCAGAAGATATTGATGGAATGAATGTATGTCATGGTGTTCTTACAGTTCGTGGAGGTATGACATCACATGCTGCAGTTGTTGCACGTGGTATGGGAACTTGCTGTGTAGCAGGTTGTGGAGAAATAATTGTAAATGAAGAAGAAAAATATTTCACATTACCTGATGGCAGAAAAGTTGCAGAAGGAGAATGGATTTCACTAGATGGATCAACAGGAAACGTATATGGGGAAAGAATAGAAACAGTTCCTGCATCAGTTTCTGGAAACTTTGCAAAATTAATGGGATGGGCAGATCAATACAGACAATTAAAAGTTAGAACAAATGCAGATACACCAAGAGATGCTAAACAAGCATATGAATTTGGAGCTGAAGGTATAGGATTATGTAGAACAGAGCATATGTTCTTTGCACCAGATAGAATTGCCGCAATAAGAGAAATGATAGTATCTAAAACTCCAGAACAAAGAGCAAAAGCTTTGGCGAAAATACTTCCAATGCAAAGAGGAGACTTTGAAGGATTATATAAAGAAATGAAAGGTTACCCTGTAACAATAAGATTCTTAGATCCACCTTTACATGAGTTTGTTCCACATGATGATGAGGATATAAGAGCATTAGCAAAAGAAATGGGATTAACATTTGAAGAATTAAAAAATATAGTAGAAGGATTACATGAATTTAACCCAATGATGGGACATAGAGGATGTCGTCTTGCTGTAACATATCCTGAAATTGCAGAAATGCAAACAAGAGCTGTTATAGAAGCTGCTATAAATGTAAATAAAGAAGGAATGAATGTTGTTCCAGAAATAATGATTCCATTAGTAGGAGAAGTTAAAGAGTTAAAATATGTTAAAGATATAGTTACTAGAGTTGCAGACGAAGTAATTAGAGAAGCAGGAGTAGAACTAAAATATCTAGTTGGAACAATGATTGAAATACCAAGAGCAGCATTAACAGCTGATGAAATAGCAAAAGAAGCTGAATTCTTCTCATTTGGTACAAATGACTTAACACAAATGACATTTGGATTTAGCCGTGATGATGCAGGTAAATTCTTAGGAGATTACTATGCAAAGAAAATATATGAATCAGATCCATTTGCTAAATTAGACCAAGCAGGTGTTGGAAAATTAGTAGAAATGGCTGCAAAGATGGGAAGAGCAACAAGACCAGATATTCACTTAGGAATATGTGGCGAGCATGGAGGAAACCCAGCATCAGTTGAATTCTGCCAAAGAGTAGGATTAGACTATGTATCTTGTTCACCATACAGGGTGCCAATCGCAAGATTAGCTGCTGCACAAGCCGCAATAAAATATCCTAGATAAATAACCCAAAAGGACGTAAATATTACGTCCTTTTAGTATTATTAAAGTAATCTATAAAAAATGTAGGAGCGATTTTAATCGCCCGAACTTCGAAGATTCTAAACCTCTATTTTACATTTAAAGTTCTATTTTAGGTTCATACATTTCTAACCACATATTAACTTGACACAAATATGCCATAAGCTGAGGTCCTGTCATCAACTGTCCAAACCATGGTCTAGAAAATGATTTTCCATCTGTATTTAAAATCTCCCAAACATATTCTTTATTAAATAAAGTATTAATAGGAGCATCAGGCTGTTTCATTATATTGGTAAGCATTTCTTTTACTTTGTTTAAATATGTTGGGTTATGGGTTTTAGGATAAGGACTTTTCTTTCTATCAACTATTTCAGAAGGTAAACTATCTTTCATAATATATCTTAACAATCCCTTTTCTCTACCATTTAAAGCTTTTATTTCCCAAGGAATGTTCCATACATATTCTACAATTCTATAATCACAAAACGGAACTCTCATTTCAAATCCATTATACATACCCATTCTATCAGCACGTTCCAATAAAGTTTGCATAAACCAATTTAAAGTCAAATGAGAGATTTTCTTTTTTTCTAATGTTTCTTTAGAGTCACTACCAATTAAACTTACTTCATTAAGGCTTTCATTATATCTATAATCAATATATGCTTTTAAATCTACTTTTTCACTAATTTGGTTATTAAGCAAAGTCTGTCTTTCTTGTATTGCAATAGACCAAGGGAATGTATTACTACTTAAAGCATCTTCTCTAAAGAACCATGGATAACCAGCAAAGATTTCATCTGCACATTCGCCAGTAAGGGCAATAGATGCTTCTGGTTTTACATTTTTGCAAAATAATAATAATGAAGAATCTATGTCGGCCATTCCAGGAACATCACGAGCAATCATTGCCGCTTCTAGAGCATCTGCTAATTCAGGAGTATCTAAAACTATGTTGTGATGTTCTGAATATAGCCTTTTACTCATTAATTCTATATAGTAGTTATCTGAATTGGGCTGAAAATCGCTTTTAACAAAGTTTTTATCGTTATCCACATAATCTACCGAATACGTATCTAATGGCTTTAAATCATTAACCTTATAATAATTTGCGGCATATAAGGAAATAATACTAGAGTCTAATCCACCAGAAAGAAAAGAGCATACTGGTAAATCGGAAACTAGTTGTTTTTTTATACTATCTTCTAACAAATACTTTATGGTTTCGCAAGTTTTACCTAAACTGTCAGTATGAGGCTTGCTTATCAACTTCCAATAACTTTTAGAATGGAAACCTCCATCGTTATAAATACCATAGTGTGCAGGTTTTATCTCATAAATATCTTTAAAAACGGTTACTCCTGGAGTGTGAGCTGGACCAATTCCAATTAATTCACATATTCCCATGGAATCCATTTTGGGATTAACATTAGGAAACTGAAACAATGCTTTAATTTCTGAAGCGAAAACAAAAGTATTATTTATAATTGTATAATAAAAAGGCTTGATGCCAAAATGATCTCTAGCAATGAATAGAGAATTTTGATTTTTGTCAAAAATAGCAAAAGCAAAAACACCATTTAATTTATTAACAAAACTTTCTCTAAAATGAATATAACCTTTTAAAATTACCTCTGCATCAGAATTTGTAGAAAAACAGAAATCATATTGTTCAAGTTCAAGTTTTAATTCCTTCAAATTATAAATGTTTCCATCATACACAATAACATATGTATTTCCCTCAAAATTAAAACTTATGGGTTGATTGTCGCCACATAAAATAGTTCTAAAACCTAAAGCAATATTGTCACCAATATAGTACCCATCTTTGTCAGAACCTCTATGCATAAGTTTATTATTCATATTCATCAAAATCTCTTGTGAATTCATAATTTTTTCTTTGAAGTTAAAAAATCCTACAATACCACTCATTTTACAAAATCCTTTCAACAATATCTATAAATATTATATGCAATAAAAATAGATTGTATGTCTGTTACAAAAAAAGGAACGTCCCTAAAGTGACAAAATTTGTTGCTTAATTTTGTTTTTATATGTATAATATACACGAGGTGAATATAAGCAATGGTTATAGGAATAGAAGGTTTGGTCGGTGCTGGTAAAACTTCTATATGTAGAGAACTTTTAAATATAATTCCAAATGCTGTATTACTGCATGGTGGAAATTTATATAGAGCAATTGTCTATGCTTTACTACAAGAGGAAAAAAATATTTTAAAATTAAAATTCAAATTAAAAAAAATAGATATAAAAAGATTAATGGAGAAGTACAAAATTGACATTAAGATGGAAAATAATGAGTCTGTTGTATATATAGATGGAATAAAAATAAGCGAGGAGGAACTGCAATCTAAAGCTTCATCATTGGCTGTTTCTATAGTTGGTGGTTTGGCAGATAATACAAGATTATTTGAATATGCAAAAGAATATATAGATAATTTAAAGTCAGAGTATAATGTTATAGTATCTGGAAGAGCTCTAATGGAGATATATCCTAAACAGGATTATCATATTTTTATTACAGCAGATTTAGAGGAACGTGTAAAAAGAAAATGCATACAATATAACGGATATGAATTAGAAAAAGAAGTGAGAAAAAATATAATTAAAAGGGATAAATTACAAAAGTTAGCAGGATTTTATAAAATATATCCTAATACAATTACTGTTGATGTGACAGAGTGTAAAAGCGCAAAAGAATCAGCTGAGAAAGTATATAGTATATTCTGTGAAGAAGGAGTAAAAAATAATGGAGTACATTAATAATAAATTAGAAGAATTTAAAAGATATATAAAAGCTAAAAATGTTGCAATAATAGGATTAGGAGTAAGTAATATACCATTAATAAATTACCTATATAATTTAGGTGCCATAATTACTGTATTTGACCAGAAAACTGAAGCAGAGTTGAATGAAGAAGCATTGGAAAATGTAAAAGCAAAAGGATTTAATATAATTACGGGAAAAGAATGTTTAAAGGAAGTACAAGGATTTGACATTATATTTCGTTCTCCTAGTGCTCTTCCAACAATTCCAGAATTAGTTGAAGAGGTTGAAAGAGGTGCTATACTAACATCAGAAATAGAGATGCTTTTAAAATTAGCCCCTTGCAAAGTAATTGGAGTAACTGGAACAGAGGGAAAGACCACAACTACTTCTATCATTGCCGATATTATAAAAAAAGCAGGATATAATTGCTACTTAGGTGGTAACATTGGTAAACCTATATTTGTGGAAATAGACAATATAAAACCAGAAGATGTTATTGTTATAGAACTAAGTAGTTTTCAATTAATGGATATGGATGTGAGTCCAGAAATTTCAATAGTAACCAATATATATCCAGATCATCTAAATGTACATAAATCATATGAAGAGTATCAAGATGCTAAGAAAAATATTTTTAAATATCAGACTGAAAATGGACTTTTAATTTTGAATAAGGATAATGATATTACATATAGTTTTAGTAAGGAAGCCAATGGCAAAGTTATATTATTTAGTAGCAAGGAAAAATTGGAAAATGGATACATATATGATAGAGATGATGAAACAATAAAGTTTTGTAAAGACGGAATAAGAAGACATATACTAAAAAGAACAGATATAAAATTAAGAGGCATACATAATTACGAAAATATTTGTGCAGCATTAGCTGCTACTGCTCCTTTAGTAAGCATAGAAAAGCAAACAGAAGCAATAAAATCATTTAATGGTGTTGAACATAGACTAGAATTTGTAAGAGAATTAGACGGAGTAAAATACTACAATGATTCAATAGGAACGAGTCCAGCAAGTACAATAGCAGGATTAAATGCATTTGACGAAAATATTATTTTATTAGCTGGTGGTTCAGATAAAGGATTAGATTACAAAGAGGTTGGAGAAAATATTGCTAGAAAGGTTGGAATATTAATTTTAACCGGTCCGACAGCAGAAAAAATAGAAGATGCAACTTTAAAAGCAAAAAATGGAGAAAATGTAAAAATATATTACTGCGAAAACTTAAAAGAAGCAGTAGAATTATCTAAAAATGTTTCTACACCAGGTGATGTAGTACTTTTATCTCCAGCAAGTGCTAGTTTTGATGCGTTTAAGAACTTTGTAGAAAGAGGTATTAAATTTAAAGAATTAGTAAATAATCTTAAATAGTAACTAATTTTATTAATAATACATATTATATCTTGAATAAAAAAGGAGGTATAATATGTATTATTCTAATTATGAAGACTATATGAGAATGGTTTTAGGCTACCCGATGGAAAATACCGGTTCTACATATAGAAATGATAATAATTGGTATTCTGCACAAAATAATGTAAATTCTTCAATACCTAATCCAGAAGAGCTTTATCCAGAAATATATAGAAAAATAAATCCTGCAGTATGTCAAATGTGTGATAAAAATGTTGAGCCATTAACTAAAGAATTATTAGAACAGATGACGGAACAAATATATAATACAGTTGAAGGAGATGTTAATACAGTAGTAAATATAAATGTAGAAGCGGGAAAAAGAGTAGACAATAGAGGAATAAAGGAACCTGCAAAAGCAGAAGTCAGAGAAAAAAGACAAAGAATAAATAATCCGCTTCTAAGAGATTTAATAAGAATATTAATATTAAATAGAATTTTAGGAGGAAATCGTCCGCCAATGCCACCTCCACGACCACCATTTCCAGGAGGGCAAGGAAGACCACCAAGAATGCCATTTACAAATAATCCATATGTAATTTAAAAAAGTTTCCAATATATGCAAAATATCTTTGCATATATTTTTTTTATTTGTTAATAATAATATTATTATTTCTCATAAATTTATGAAAGGTGGTATATTATGAAAGTAAGAGAATGTATGTGTAATAATGTTACATGGGTAAAACCTACTGATTCTGTATGTAATTGTGCAAAATTAATGAGCAATAATCATATTGGATGTATTCCAGTATGCGACGATTCACAAAACGTAGTTGGAATAGTTACAGATAGAGATATAATACTAAGAGGTGTGGCTTGTGATAAAGATGCAAAAAATACGCCTATAAGTGAAATAATGACTTGCAAAGTTTGTTCTTGCACACCAGACACTCATGTAAAAGAAGCGCAAAATATGATGAAAGAAAATCAAATACGCAGAATACCAGTTATGGAAAATAATAAAATAGTTGGAATACTTACATTGGGTGATTTAGCTGCAAATCCTGATGTAAATAATTCGGAAGTTACAAACACATTAGAGGATATTTGTAATTGCAATAAGAAAAATGCAGAATAGAAGTATTGATTTATGGGTAAGAACCTTTACTTGCCCGTAAATCAATAAATAATGCAAAAGGAGTACATATATGGTAATAGATATGAATTATTGGAGAAAAGTAATAAAAAGAATATTTATTTTCTTTTTAACAATAATAGGGGTATGGTTAGGCTTTAAATTGTCGGTATTTTATATGCCATTTTTAATTGCTTTTATTATATCCTTACTTTTAGAACCAATTATAAAAGTGTTGATGAGAAAAACTAAATTAAAGAGAAAGACAAGTGCTATTATTGTTTTTATTTTAGCGTTTTCTATAATAATAGGATTGCTTACATGGGGAATAGCTACACTTATCTCGGAAATTTCAAATATATTAGGAAATATTAATCAATTTTTAGATAAGGGATATTCCTTTATACAAAATACAATAAAAAGTTTTAATTTTGAAAAAATTCAGATATCAGAACAAGTGAAAGCCACATTGCAAAGTTCTGCAACCGAGTTCTTAGGAACAATTACAGAGTGGGCCAAAAATGTATTAACATCAGCAATGGGCTTTATAACGTCTATCCCAACAATAGGCATATATGTTGTAATTACCTTTTTAGCTTTATATTTTATATGTGTAGATAAGGTATATATGTTGGATCAATTAGAGCATCATCTACCCAAAACATGGGTAAAAAAAATAGGTATTCATATAAGAGAATTGATAAAAACATTAGGCAGATATTTAAAAGCACAGGCAATCTTAATTTTAATTTCTTTTGTTATATCTCTAATTGGACTGTATATATTTCATTTTATGGGGTGGGGAATAAAGGTACCGCTGATTGCTGCATTGGGGATAGGATTTGTTGATGCTTTACCAATATTTGGCTCTGGAACTGCTATGTTACCATGGGCAGTATGGTGTGCAGTAAATGGAAACTTGAAATTGGCTATTGGATTACTAGTTTTATGGGCAATTATGAGTATAGTAAGGCAATTCATAGAGCCAAGAATAGTAAGCGGACAGATAGGGATACATCCAATATTTACTTTAATAGCAATGTATACTGGTTTCAAAATTCTGGGAGTAATAGGAATGCTATTAGGACCAATAATATTAATAGTATTAGAAAATATATTTGCAACAATGATAGATGACGGAGTATTTAAATCTATTTTTGATAGATAAAACCACCTCTACAAAACTGTAGAAGTGGTTACAAAATTATCATCTGGTGGATATACATACTCTTCAGAAGGATTAGATGCTTTATTTATTTTGGTAATCTTAATAACTGGAATTTCTCCATGGTAATTGCCTTTGGTAATTGTTCCTTCTATTTCTATCCATTCATTGTCTGCATAATTTTTAATTTCTGGGGAGGAACATAAAAAACCAACTACTACAGCTTTATAATCTGAAGAAATTATCATATTTCTGCCAAGAACAAATTGATCTTCTGAAAAATCATATAATCTGTAAACAAAACCTGTAAATTTAATATTTTGACCAACGTATAGGTCTAAATTATCATGAACATTTTTTAAAACATTAGTATAGTTAGAACTATTTAATTCATACAACTCACATTTTTTCAAGGAATCATTTGTTTTAAATGTACTTTTACTTACAAGAGTAAAACAAACGTATATAATAAGCAAAGAAATTGTTACTATAAGTATTCCTAAAATTGTTTTAGAGATTTTATCTCCATTTAATTTTAAATTATAAATAAACATTACAAATCCCCTTATATATAAAATTTTCTTAGTAAATAATTATGTTTTAAAAGTAAATATATGCTATAAAAGACTAAATTTAATTTGTAAATTATGGATGGCTTTGATATTAATGCTAGACTTTTAGGACGGTTTGTGATATATTATGATAGATAATAAATAGGAAGGAAGTATAATAAGAATATGTTCGGAAAAATTTTTAAAAGCTACAGTGAAAAAGAAGTAAAAAGGATTATGCCAACAGTTGAAAAGATTAATGAATTAGAGCCTGAAATTTCTAAATTATCTGACTCGGAATTGAGAAATAAAACAAATGAATTTAAAGATAAATTAAAAAATGGTAGTTCATTAAATGATATATTACCAGAAGCTTTTGCAGTTTGTAGAGAGGCTTCAAAAAGAGTATTAGGAATGAGACATTTTGATGTTCAATTAATAGGAGGAATTATATTACATCAAGGAAGAATAGCAGAAATGAAAACAGGTGAAGGTAAAACTTTAGTTGCTACATTACCTGTATATTTAAATGCTTTAACAGGCGAAGGAGTGCATGTTGTTACTGTTAATGATTATTTGGCTAAAAGAGATAGTGAATGGATGGGAAAATTGTATAGATTTTTAGGTTTATCGGTTGGCTTAGTTATATCTGGAATGAATCCAAAAGCTAAGAAGGAAGCATATGCGTGTGATATTACTTATGGCACTAACAATGAATATGGTTTTGACTATTTAAGAGATAATATGGTTATATATAAAGATCAACTTGTTCAAAGAAAATTGAATTTTGCAATAGTTGATGAGATTGATAGTATTTTAATTGATGAAGCACGTACTCCTCTTATAATTTCTGGTAGAGGAAAGCAATCATCGGATTTATACAAAAAAGCTGATAAATTTGTAAGAAAGTTAATCCCAAAAGTTATAGTAGAAGAAGATGCAAAAAACTTTGTACAAGCAGAGGATAACGAGAATTATGACTATATAGTAGACCTAAAAGCAAAATCAGCTTCGCTAACACAAAAGGGTATAAAAAAAGCTGAAGAAGAATTTGGATTAGAGAATTTTAATGATATAGAAAATTCTGAAATTGTTCATAATGTAAATCAAGCTCTTCGTGCACATGGTGTTATGAAGAAAGATATTGATTATATTGTTAAAGATGGTGAAGTTTTAATTGTTGACGAATTTACAGGACGTATTATGTATGGTAGAAGATATAACAATGGATTACATCAAGCTATAGAAGCAAAAGAAAATGTAAAAATAGCAGATGAATCTAAAACACTTGCAACAATAACATTCCAAAACTATTTTAGAATGTATAGTAAATTATCTGGTATGACAGGTACTGCTATGACAGAAAAGGATGAATTTGAAGAAATATATAAATTGGATGTTATTGCGATACCTACAAACAAAGAAATGATTAGAAAAGATAATTCTGATATTATATTCAAAAATGAAAATGGTAAATTTAGAGCAGTTATAAATGATATCAGGCAAAGTCATGAAAAAGGTCAACCAGTTTTAGTTGGTACAATTTCGATAGAAAAATCCGAAAAATTAAGTGAACTATTAAGAAAAGAAGGAATAAAGCACGAAGTTTTAAATGCAAAATATCATGAAAAAGAAGCGGAGATTATAGCACAAGCTGGAAAATATGGTGCGGTTACTATAGCAACAAATATGGCTGGACGTGGTACTGACATTATGCTTGGTGGAAACAGTGAGTATTTAGCAAAAGAGGAAATGAGAAAATTAGGATATTCAGAAGAACAGATAAATCAAGCAACAGCATTTAATGAAACAGATGATCAAGAAATTATCGCTTCTAGAAATAAGTTTAAGGAATTACAAAATAAATATAATTCATTGATAAAAGAAGAAAAGGAAAAGGTAATAGCAGCAGGTGGTTTAAAGATAATTGGTACAGAAAGACATGAATCTAGAAGAATTGATAATCAGTTAAGAGGACGTAGTGGACGTCAGGGAGATCCTGGAGAATCTAGATTCTATATTGGGCTTGATGATGACTTAATGAAAATATTTGGTGGAGAGACAATTACAAAATTGTATGATACTTTAGGTGCCGATGAAAATATGCCAATAGAATCTAAGTTGATTTCAAATTCAGTTGAATCTGCACAAAGAAGAGTAGAAGGAAGAAACTTTAGCATTAGAAAAAATGTATTAAATTATGATGACGTAATGAACACTCAAAGAGAAATAATATATAAACAAAGACGTGAGATTTTAGATGGAGAGGATTTAAAGGGAAATGTATTAGGCATGATAAAGTCTTTAATAGAAGATATAGCTACTCCATATTTTGCAGATGAACATATAAATAAAGAAGGTTTATTACAAGAATTGAATGCTAATTTAACAATTACAGAGTTGAATTCTTTACAAAAACCAGATGTGCATTTAAAAGAAGTTATAGAGGAAGCGGTAGAAAAAGCAACAGCTATTTATGAAGAAAGAGAGAATGAAATCGGTTCAGAAGAATTAAGAGAGTTAGAAAGGGTAGTAACATTAAAAGTTGTTGACGAAAAATGGATGGATCACATAGATAATATGGATGAATTAAAAGACGGTATCGGCTTACGTGCATATGGTCAAAAGGATCCAGTAGTACAATATAGAATAGAAGGATTTGATATGTTTGACCAAATGGTATTAGACATAAAAACCGATGTAGTCAAATTTTTAATGCATGCAAGAAAAAGAGAAGGAGACATAAAAAGAGAAGAAACTGTTAAAATAACGGGAGAAGGATTACAAAATTCAGCAATTAATAATTTAGATGGAACAATGGCTCCAAAAACATCAACTCCACAAAACCAAACAGTTATAAATAATGAGCCAAGAATAGGAAGAAATGACCCATGTCCATGTGGGTCTGGTAAGAAATACAAAAATTGTTGTGGCAAAAACGCATAAATATGGCATTTGCAGTTTTGAATACAATGAAAAATTGTCAACTGTCAACGGATTGTCAACGGAAATATTAAAATTTTATTTTTTGATTATAAAAGGCAAATCATTAGAGTTAACACATTATAGTGTTAGCTCTTTTTATTATCTACAAAATGAATTTTGGAGGTAATAAAATGGTTAATGTAAGAAAAAGAGGTAATTTTTATCAGTATCAATTTGAGGTTGCACCTATTAATGGTAAAAGAAAGCAAGTAACAAAATCAGGTTTCAAAACTAAGGCTGAAGCAGAAAAAGCAGGAATAAAAGCATATAATGAATATGACCAAACAGGTCACTCATTTAAGCCATCTACAATTTCGTATTCAGATTATTTAGATTATTGGTTAAAAGAGCATTGTGAGATTAATTTGAAATATCATACAATTGAGGCATATAAGAATATAATTAAAAATCATATTAAACCAAGAGTAGGATTTTATAGATTATCACAAATAACAACTGCAACTTTACAAGAATTTGTTAATAATACATATGTTGAATATGGATTTTCTAAAAACCTTATGAAAAATATATTAAAAGTATTAAAAACTTCGCTTAATTATGCAGCAGATGTTGTTGGATTTATAAAAGAAAATCCTGCACTAAAAGTTAAATTACCTAGATATGATATTCCTGATAGTGATCCTGCACATATATTTAGTAAAGAAGAAATAAAAATTATCTTGGAAAGATTTAAGAAAAATCATTGTGTATATTATGCTTTCTTAACGGCATACTATACAGGATTACGAGTTTCAGAAGTATTTGGCTTAACTTGGGATGATATTGATTTAGAAAATAAAAAATTAACTGTAAATAAAAATATATTAAAAAAGAATCAAGCAGGAGCAACACATGGAAGGCATATAAGTGGGAAAGCAACGACAATGTGGTTCTTTGGAACTTGTAAAACAAAATCAAGTTATAGAACGATAGATATAGGAGATACATTAGTAAATGCTTTAAAGGAATATAAAGCAGAGCAAGATGCAAATAAAAAAGTAAGTATTCAAGATAGAATATATGATGAAGAAGGGATTGCAGCAACAGTAACAGCAAGTGAATTTAGATCTAAAATAGCAGAAAGAAAAATGTTTAATCCATATAACGAAAAGGAAATAAAAGATATAGCACCAACGCAAACAGCAAATTGTGGATGTTCAACATCAAGTGCTGCGGTTCTAATATCAGAGGACGGGAAAAATTATTTAAAAATAAGAAAGTTAACACCTTTAGAATGTTAGCGATTAATGGGATTTGATGATATAGATTTCTTTAGAGCAAAGAAAGCTGAAATATCAGATACTCAATTGTATAGGCAGGCTGGTAATAGTATTGTTGTAAATGTATTGCAAAATATTTTTGGGAATTTATCAAAAGTAATTGGTTGAAATATTTTATAAAGTATATTACAATAAAAATGAAAATTGAAAGGATTAAATTATGAAAATGAATAGATTTGATGTAGTGGAACTATAGAAGAAAAAATATTAAGGTGGCTTGTAAGAGGAGATACACTTTATGATGTAACAATACCAGAAAATACAGAGGTTTTTGATTGTGAAAGTCCATCTGCACCACATGGAGTTTTTCGTTCTAATAGAATTATAATAAATAACCCAAGATCTATGACAGATGAAATAGCGATGTATTTTTATGAAAAATCAATATTACCAGAGAAAAGCTATTTTAAAGCTATGGCAGGTTGTAGTGTAAGAGGATATATGAATACAGCAATTAAAATTTTTACTGATAAAGTTAATAAAGAAAATTTTGAATTGGCATTTAATGAATTTAAAGACTTTATGATTCCAAATGGAAATGATACATTCAATGAAGAATATTTAGATGATAATACTAAAAAGATTTATAATATGTTTATAGAATTTAAAAATAGGATGTAAAAATAGAATGTGAGGATTTATAGTGAATAGTGTTGATATATTTAGAAATGTAGAAGAAAAAGTTGCAAATCAATTAGGATGCAGTGTTGAAGAATTAAAACAGCAATATGATAAACAAATAATAACTGATAATACTAATAAAGATGGGCAACAGTTATTTATGTTTAGAATATTAACATCAAAAGAAATTGTAAGTGGAACTTATAGTAATACAGCTAGATATATGATTTATACACAAGAGGGAGAATATGCGGGGTATATAGATGTTATGGTTTCAAATAGAAAAGAAGCAAATGAAGCTGAAATTCAATATGCATCTAATGAAAAGTTTAGAAATAAAGGTAATATGACTATATCTTTAGAAGAAGTATTAAGAGAAGTATTTGTAGATAAATCATTTGATGGATTACAAATAAAACCATTTTTTCCAAAAACAGAGATGAAAAAGGTTTTTCTTGCTATTAATGAAGATAATTATGCAAGTCAGGCAGTAGCAAAGAAAAGTGGATTTATAAAAAATGGAGAATGTTATGAAATAACAAGAGATGAATTTATAAGAAAAATATCAGATGAAAAACAACAAGAAACACTTTTTGATGAACAACAAATAGGTAAAACAACAATTAATGTTGATACAAAAGATAAAGATATGGCTCAAAGTCAGATAGAAGTTTCAAGTGAAGTTTCAAAAGAAGAAAAATAATAATTTTATGTAGGAGAACAAATATGGCTACTGATACAGAATTAATAAAATTACCATTGTCATTGGGACTAAAAATAAATGGAATATTAAAAGAAAAAATTGGATTTGTTCCTAGAGAAAATAAAGTGGGAATAATGTCATTTGAATTTACTAGAGAAGAATTAGAATTAATAGATAAATTAAGTTTCGAAAATCCAGTAAGAGGAGAAATTGAAGGTATTGAGTTACTACCAAATTTAAGAACTTTAGTAATTAAATCTGATGGTAATACAGCATATAAACAGGATAAAAATATTTCATCAATATCTGATAAAGATAGTTTGTGTATTTACAAGTGTAAAAATCTTGAAAATTTAAGTATAGAAAATCAAGCAAAACTATCATTTATCGACGTTTCACAGATGAAAAAATTACACATCTTAACTGTTACAAGAAATGCTAGATTAAAAGAAATATCAGGATTAGAATCTACTACTGAATTATGGCAACTGGATTGCTATGGAAATGAATCATTAATGCAAACAGGGGATTTAAACAAAGTAATTATGCAAAATGAAGAATTAACAGACTTAAATCTTGATGTGTTATTATTTCCAGATGCTATGGGATTTGATATAAGGAGTGGAGAAATTAATGAAGGTACATTAAAAAGATTTGAAAATATGAATGTGTCTTGGCATGAAATTTTATCAAGTTTAAAAAGTATAAAAATTGATAATTCTCAGATGATGCAAATGCATCAAAAGGCTTGCAAAGCATTGGAAGATTATGTTCCAAAACATTGTGAAAGTCGTACTGCTGCAATTGGAATTGAACAGTATTTAGCAGAAAATGTTAAGTATGACGATGCATCATTAAAAAATAATCATTCACATTCCTATGATGATTCAATTACAATAGGACCGATTGGAGGAGCAAATGGAGCATATAATGCTTTTACTTATGGTACTTGTGTGTGTGAAGGATATACAAGAGCAATGCAATATCTTTTAAGATTAAAGGGTATAAAATCTCATAATGTTCATTGTATTTCGGGAGAAGATAAACTGCACATGTCAACAGATAAACAAGATGATATGTATAAAACATATGATTTACCAGATGATGGTTATCATAGTATAATTTCAATAGATGATGTTGATCGTTTATATGATGATCCATGTTGGAATGCAGGAAGATATCAAAGAGGAGATAAATCAATGCCATGGACATTATTAACAAAAGAAGAAATATCAAGAGATCATACATTATCGTTTAATGAAAGAAACATTGATAATAATATTTTAAATGTGCCAAGAAGTACAATACAAATTGCAATGCAAAGAATTGCTAATTATAGACAAGAAAGAAGAAAACAACAAGAAATATTTTCAGAGCAAGAAATAGGAAAATCAACAGTAAATGTATCTAGAACTGAAAAAGATAATGCAAAAGAAAGATACCAAAGGAATATGCAAGAAAGAAAAATTGAAAAAAGGACAAATCCACAAGAATTAGACACATATAATCATAATGGAAGTCATGGAGGTACAAATGATGGAAGATAATTATTCAAAAGCATATAAAGAAATAGTTGAAATATTAAAATATGTTCCAGAAGAAAGTGTTAATAAAATACCTAAAGAAATGAGGGATATGTTTGAGGCAGAACAACTTAAAACATATAATTTTCAAATTGATACTGAAAAAAACTTTGAAGAACAAGAACTTTTAGAAGAAACAAAGGCAATACTTGCTAATATCTTTAGAGATTATTGGGCAACTGACTATCAAAAGGCTAGAATAATAGAAAAAGAAAACCAGGATAGAGAAGAATGGGAAAGACAAAAAAGAGAAAAATATAATCCAAACGACATTTTTAAGAATAGAAATACAACTACAAAGGATAATGATATTAGTCAAGATATTCAAGAACAATTAAATGAAGAATATAACAAAAATTTACCAATGGAAGTACAAAAACAAAATATATTCCAAAGATTATCAAGCTTTATTAAGAAATTAATACGTCATTAATATATAGGTGGTGTGAGATGAAAGAATATAATGAATATTTAGAATATTATTTGTACTAAATGTACTATAAATATAAATGTTACCTTGTTTAGATTCTACTGAAATATCAATAATATTCATAATATTGATAATACTATATATAACATACCACCAAGTCCATGTGGCAGTGGTAAAAAATATAAACAATGTTGTGGTAAATAAGCCTGCGAACCCACATAAAATAAGGATAAAACGTATATTGAAGTATAATTTTCAAATTGAATACAAAACGTATCTAAAAAATAGAAAATTGTAATTTATTATTAATTCAATTGAAAAATTTGCAATTTTGAATAAAATATAGTATAATTTACTCATTCACAAAGCCATTGCGAGGAAGAGTAAAAAAATATAAAGCATTTTAGAGAACTCTGTTAGGTGAAAAAGAGGATGTAAGTATTTTTTGAACATGGCCCTCAAGGCGAATGACTGAAATACTCTTAGTAGGTCATTACGGGAATGCCCGTTATAGCAGATACCTATAACTATGCATAGACATAAGTAGGTTAGTGAGTTTAATGCAGTAATGTATTAATAAATAAGAGTGGTAACGTGAATATATTCACCTCTTAGGGACAATATTGTTTCTAAGAGGTTTTTTATTTAAAGAAAGAGGGAGATAATATGAATATTATAATCGGAATTAGTTGGCCTTTTGCTAATGGAGAATTGCATATAGGTCATGCAGCAAGTAGTTTGCCTGGAGATGTTATAGCTAGATACCATAGACTTAAAGGAGATAAAGTTATATTAGTATCTGGTACTGATTGTCATGGAACACCAACTGAGGTAAAAGCATTACAAGAAAATAAAAGTCCAAAAGAAATAGTAGATGATTGCCATGTTTCATTTTCTAAAGATTTTAAAGACTTTGGTATAAGTTTTGACTTATACAATAGAACAGATGATCCTTATCATAAAGAGTTTGTTCAGGAACAATTTGTTAAATACTACAACAATGGTTATTTAGAAGAAAAGGAGGAAGAACAATTATATTGTGATCACTGCAAATTATTTTTAGCAGATCGTTACATTATTGGTATTTGTCCTAAATGTGGATCTGAAATAAAAGGTGATGAATGTGAAAAATGTGGAAGTTTACTTACAATCGATGAAGTAAAAGAAACTAAATGTGCTATATGTGGTAATAAGGCATCATATAAGAAAAATAGAAATTTATATTTTAAACTTTCAATCTTTCAAGACAATATAAAAGAATTATTAGATTCTAAAAGAAATGATTGGAGAGGAAATGCTGTTAATTTCACTGAAAGATATCTTAAAGAAGGAATACCTGATAGATGTGTATCTCGTACTTTAAACTATGGTATTGATATTCCAATAGATGGATTTAAAGATAAAAAGCTATATGGTTGGTTTGAAAATGTATGGGGATATGTTACTGCTAGTAAAAAATATGCTGAAGAAAATTATTTAAATTGGGAAGATTTTTGGAAAGGTGAAAATAGCAAAATATACTTAGTTCATGCTAAAGATAATATTCCATTTCATACAGTTATATTTCCATCATTATTACTAGCAACCAATGATAATTATAGATTGCCTGATAAAATAGTGTCAGATGAATATATAACTATTGAAGGAGAAAAATTATCCAAGAGTAAAGGTAACTATATTACATTAAGACATTTATTAAATAATTATCCAGTAGATGTTATTAGATATTATTTTAGTATTAATAATCCTGAAACAAGAGATTTCAATTTCACTTATGAAGGTTTTATCAATTCTATTAATGGAGAGTTACTTGGTAAATGGGGTAACTTTGTTAATAGAACATTGCAATTTATTAATAAATCATTTTATGGTAATTTAAGCAGTAGTAATATTGATTCAACAATTGAAGCTAAGTTAAAAGATTTATATATTAATATTGGTAATGATATTGATAATGGAGATACAAAAGAAGGTTTATCAAAAATATTTGATTTTATAAACTATTCAAATAAGTATTTTGATGAAAATGAACCTTGGAAATTAGCTAAAGAAGATGTAATCAAATGTGAAGATATTTTATATAATTGTTGTAATATTATATTTAATATAAATAATTTACTTAAACCATACTTTGTAGAAACAACAAAAAAGGTAGAAGAATATTTAAATAGCAATATTATCAGCTGTAATTATCAAAAATTAGAAAAGGTTGAATTATCAGAAGAAATAAATCCATTATTTATCAGATATGATAAAAAAATAATTGAACAAGAAAGAGAACTTCTAAATAAAAATTAAGATTATTTAAAAATTGTAAAAAATTAAAATTAAATTTTTTTAGATAAGTTTTTAGATAAGTTCTGCTAGGTTTGCCGAGTGCTACAAACTGCTCCCGGAAGATACCAAGTGCCGAATTAACGAGCCAAGTGCTCAGAAAAGCTCTCAAAATTCCTAATACAATGTCCATGTGGGTCTGGTAAGAAGTACAAACAATGCTGTGGTAAATAATTAAAAGCCCGTAAAATAAAGCTTTACGGAGCTTTTTTATTGCATTATTTAATTTAGATACCTTCCCAAGGGTATCTAAAAGGTATCTAATTTCATTTATATAGGCAAAAAGCCCTTTATTTTCGAGCATTTTTAGACTAAGCGACCCATGTCTATATGACAATGGTATTTTATGATATAATGAATTTGGAGGTGATAATAATGGATAATTTTATATGCAAAGTTGCAAATAGAGATGAATTATTAAAAAGATGGGAGTATTTAGTAGAAATACATCCTGGTAATAATAAATGGGAAGAATTTAAAGAAAATGCACTTAAACACTATGATGAAGAAAGTACAATTTCATATTTAGGATTTTTAAATGATGAGATTATATGTGAAGCTACTGCTTATATTAAAGATTCGGCTTTTATTGGTGATATAAGTGAACCTTCAGGTTTATTAAGTGATAGTATGGCTTATTTAGCTGCATTTAGAACGAATAAAGAATATGAGGGAAAAGGATATTTTAGTAAGTTATATAAATTTGTAGAAAATGATTTAAAGGGTAGAGGCTACAGTGAATTATCATTAGGCGTTGGTCCAGAAGCTGTTAGAAATATTGAGATTTACTTTCATTTAGGATTTAGAGATTATATAAAAACAGTTATCGAATATGAGACATCAAAAGATGATCTTTCTAAAAAAGAAGAAGATGTTATAATTTTTTATAAAAAGAAAATATAATAAGGAGTTAATGTATGGGAAAAATAATATTAACATGTGGAAAAATATGTAGTGGTAAAAGTTATTATACAAAACAATTAAAGGAAGAATTGAATGCAGTAATTATATCTCCAGATGAAGCAACATATGAATTACTAAATAATGAACAAGGAGAATTCTATGATATTTTTTCAAAAAGATTAAGTAAGTATTTAACAAAAAAAGTTGGTGAAATTGCTCAAGCAGGAGCCAATGTAGTTTTTGAAAGAGGTTTATGGTCAAAAAAAGAAAGACAAGAAGTTAGAAATTATTATAAAAATTTAGGCATAGATTGCGAAATTCATTATGTGTATGTTGATGATGAAACATGGAAACAAAATATTGCTGAAAGAAATAAAAGAGTTCAAGAAGGAAATGGTGGATCAGATTTTTATTTAGATGAAGGTCTTATGAAAAAGTTAGAATCACTTTGGGAAGAACCGACCGAAGAAGAATATGATATTTTATATAAGGTAAATAGATCAAAATAATTATAGATTTTAGATACCCTCAGCCATTGACGAGCAGTGAAAAACAGTGAAAAAGTAGTAATTTAAAAAATATTAAGCATTTATGGTATAATTTATATAGGGGTTGATAGTATGACAAGATATTATTGTAATGGCTTTGATATTAATAATGCTTTTGGACATAGATTAGGAGATATGTTCTTAAATGAATTAAAAGATAGAAAAAGTATAGTATATATCCCTGGTGGTGCAGATAAAATGCAAAAAGTCAGAGAAATATATGTTCCAGCATTTACCGAACATTTTAAAAATGTTGGAATAGAATTTGAAACAAGTACTATAATTACACCTGATATGTCTCCTGCAGAAGCTCAAAAGGCAGTTAGTGAAGCTAGCTTTGTAATGTTAATGGGTGGAGATCCATTTAAGCAAAAAAATTTGTGTGACAAATTGGGATTATTAGAAGTTTTAAAAAAATATGATGGGGTAATGTTAGGCTTTAGTGCTGGTGCAATGTTAATGCCAAAATATATTATAATTACACCATGTAGTGAAGAGTATCCAGAATTTCACATTGAAGAAGGTTTAAATTTAGATGGAATTTCAATTTATCCACATAATAATACTAATGATCAAGAATATCCTGATACATTAGTAGTTGGAGATGAAATATACAAGAAAGAAGATTTAATTAAAGTAGCTAATCAATATGGAGATTATTATTTGTTACAAGATTATGTAAGAGAAGATGGACTTACTGATGTTAGTCTTATTAGAACAACAAATGGTAGCATAGGAATATATACTGAAAATGATGGTAAAATATGGACTGCAAAAAATAGTGGTATTGTTCTTTCAAATAAAATAGAGAAGAATAATGTAAGAAAAATCTAATTACTTAAAAATTGTAAAAAATTTTAATCAAATCAAAAAAATCGTAAAATAAGGCAAATGTTTGCAATTTGTTTGCAAACAAAATAAAAAAACATAAAAGCCGTGAAACCCTTATAAATAAAGGAAATCTTTTGCAAACAATTTATGCAAACAAATAAAAGTCAGCATTCGTGCTGGCTTTTTCATTATAGAAAAAAATAATAAGATTTTATTATATTTTTAAAAAAAGAGATGATGCTTTTGTAACTCCTAAAAAAGTGAGAGAGGAAAGATGGATTTCAAAATATAAATTAGATGCTAAGGATTCATCGAGAATTAAGTATTGGCATAATCCAAATGGAGTATCAAAATGTTTAATTTCAGATGTGGATTGGGTATTTAATGGTGTATTACCAAATGAGTTGAATTTATTGTGTTTTGAAGAATTTATCCGTTTTTCAAATAGTTCAAAATATAAGGATTTAGATATTGAAAAAGATGATATTTATGATAGAATATTAATGATGAAAGGGTTAAGAAAATGAAAGTGGAAAAGGCAGGATGTATATTAATTAATAAAGAAAATAATAAGATAGGACTAATATATAGGCAAAAACAAAAAGATTATTCTTTCCCGAAGGGGCATAGAGAATCAGAGGAGTCTTTGATAGAATGTGCAATAAGAGAAACAGCAGAAGAAACAAAAAGAGATTGTATTTTGTATAGTAATGAGCCTGTGGCTCAAGAACACTATTATGATTCAAAAAATGATGAAGTTGATATGTATTATTATATTGCAATTGATAATGGTAAAAGTAATAATGATTCTTTAGACACTCATGATTTAATATGGACATCATTTGATGATGTTTATAAAACTTTATCATATGATAGTTTAAAAAAAATTTGGTTAGAAGTTAAAAAATTAGTTTTAAAAATTATAGAAGATGAAAAGTAAATTTTATGAAATAAAAAATAAAGTAGTTACTAATATTAACATTGAAGTTGTAAGATAAATGCAGACACTTTTTTTATGTCTACATTTATCTTACAACTTCAAATACGATAAAAATGCTGATTTAATTTTTACAAGAGAAAACGGATTATATATAGGAACTGATTTAACTAGGTATCCTTTTAAAGTTATTCATCAAGAATTAGGACTAGAAAAATGTAGGTTTTATGATCTTCGTGGAAGTTATGCAACTAAAATATTAAATAATGGAATTGAAAATTGCATATTGGTATTTATATAAATATAGGGTATAATGAGTTCGGTAAATGAATGCAAACAATGTTTTCAATTTGTTTGCAGAAGATGAATATTTAGAATATTATTTGTACTAAATGTACTATAAATATAAATGTTACCTTGTTTAGATTCTACTGAAATATCAATAATATTCATAATATTGATAATACTATATATAACATACCACCAATTCCTTGTGAGTCTGGTAAGAAGTACAAACAATGCTGTGAAAGAAATCAATAAGACTTGTAAAGCCCTTAAATCAAAGGCTTTTTATTATAACATTAACAAGATTATTTTTTACATACGTTGTGAGAACGTATATAAAACGTATGTAAATTGCTTTTTGAAATCTAAAAGCCAGTATTTTCAAGGATTACGAAACATATGTACCACTGCCACTGTGGTATGGGTACATATTGATTTTGATGTTAAAAAGTGATAAAATAATTAAAAAAATAAAACATTTGGAGAGTGAAATAATATGAAAAATTCATTTAGTGAGTATGTTAAAAACAGAAAAATAACTGAAGAGGATAAAAAAAGAGGATTAGAATTAATTGATTTGATGAATAAAGCAGGATTAAAAGGAGATTATAAAATCCAAGGTGAATTTATTGATGGAAATTATTTTGATGTAATTTGGGAAAAATCCGAGACTGCAAAATTTGGAATACTTTTTTATGCTCATGGTGGAGATGATGTCATTCAATGGAAAGTACGCTATAATGGAAAAGATGAATATAATTCTCGAGAAGAATTGTTTACGGATACTAATGAGAAATTATTAAAAGTTTTAGAAGATTTTAATAGAGATAATTATATAATTACATGGACTGGACTATTTGGAATGAAACATGAAAAATGTATATATGATAGAAATGTAGATAAATATAAAAATAATAAAAAATATAATATTTTTAAGTTTTAGTATAAACAACTATTTTACATACGTTCTTCTAGTAGTGCCGAGTGAATTTGAGTGTTCTCAAGTGCAAAAATATGCAAAATAATGGGTAAAAATGCTTATTAATGTAATAGAATATACCTAGAATAAAAGCCTTGTGGCAGTGGAAAAAATATAAGAATTGTTGTGGAAAATAATTAAGCTCGCAAATCCGCGCAAAATAAGGGATTGCGGGTATTTCTATGATTACAACATTTAGGTGATTTTATCTCAAAAAAGGCATTTAGATAAGTTTTTTAGACCGAATAAACCTTAAAATTAAGTACGTATGGTACAATAAAAAAGGATGGTGATATTATGAAAGTTGCTATTTTCTCTGACATACACGGAAATAGAGAAGCATTAATTTCAATTATAAAAGATATAAAAAAAGAGGGAATTAAGAAGATAATATGCTTAGGGGATACGATAGGAATAGGGCCTAATCCTAAAGAGTGTATGGACATAATTGTTGACAATAATATTAAAATGGTTTTAGGGAATCATGAACTATATTTTATAAAAGGTACACAAATAGATGATGAGATGGGAGATGGAGAAATTAAACATCAAAATTGGATAAAGAATCAAATTACTGATAGACAAAAACAATATCTAGAAAAGTGTAACATGACATATGAAATTGATTGTAATGGTAAAAAAGTAGTATGCGAACATTTTCTCATAGATTATAATTCAAATGATCAGTATCCTTTTCATGATTTAAAAATTGCTAAAGATGGTTCAATTAATGAAATTATAAAGCCCTTAAATTATGATTTAATATTTATAGGGCATGAACATAATGCATTTACTGTTGATAACAAATTATATGATGTTGGTTCATCAGGATGTAGAAAAGATAATACTACACAATACACAATATTTGATACTGAAACATTTACAGTTGAAACCAAAAGTTTAGAGTATGACAGAACTAATTTTGAACAAGATTTATTAAAAGAAAATTATCCTGATAGAAATTTGATAGCAAAATGTTTTTTCGGAATTGAACTTTAATATGAGAACCATTTTTTTAGATAAGTTATTAGATAAGTTGTTGAATAAAACCTTCAATATTTCAATAAAAAATTATTAAATTAAAATAAAAGATATCAATTTAAAAGGAAAAAATTACTTGGTTGTTTTAATATTTTACCATGCGGGTCTGGTAAGAAATACAAGAACTGTTGTGGTAAATAGCCTTGCAACCCCTTATAAAATAAGGGATTGTCAAAAATAGAAAAAACGATAAATTTGTCTACAGATTACAATTTGTTCACGACTTGTCCACATAGTATAAATAATGTGGACAGAATTAAAAAATAAGTAAAAAGGATGCAGACAACATTTTTAAATGCCGACATCATTTTTGATTGTAGCGATTTTTGACATATTAATATTAATTTGTTATAATTTAAATGTAGTAAATTAATTAGTCATTCGCGTTTTACTACCAAATAAACAAGTGTTTAAAGGAATAATGAAGAGCCTTAAGAATCTCCTCATGAATGGCAAAAAATATACACATTAATTTTGTGATTGTTTTTTGTGGTATATTCGTGAAAGGAGGTTCTTTTTATATTCAATCACATTTTATTTATATTAAGAAAGGATGGTAGAAAATGAAAATAAATGAACATGATTTTTATAGTGAAAGAGCTAATTGGTCTTTTGAAGATATTGATTATACTAGCGAAGTAATTACAAATTGGATTTATGAAGACGAAATAAAAAAACGTGTAAAAGAAAATACAAAAATTCTAGATTTAGGAACAGCAGCAGGAGAAAAAGTACTTAAAAAATTTCCAAATTGTGCTGAAATATTGGGAACAGATTTCTCTGATAAAATGATAGAAACAGCTAACAAAAATCTATTACAAAGTGGAAGAAAGAATATCTCATTTAGAGTTATGGATAATCTAAAAATGGATACTCCAGATAATTATTTTGACTTAGTAACAGCACGTCATACAATAATTGATCCATTGCAAATATACAAAACATTAAAAGAAGGTGGGCAACTTGTTATAAGAGGTGTTGATAAATTGGATTGTTGGTCTTTAAAAAGAATGTTTAAAAGAGGTCAAGCATATCACGATGTTAAGCCTATAAGCTTAATAGATTATGAAGCAATAATGGATGCAGGATTTAAAGAAGTAGAATTAATTCCACTTCATGTAATAGAGTACTATAAAACAAAAGAAGATTTATATGCTTTACTAGTTAAAACTCCAATATTAGATGACTTCTCAGAAGAATCATTTAATGAATATGAAAGAAAACCAATAGAGAAGAAAACATTTGAAAAATATGTTAAACAAAACACTACTGAAAAAGGCATCAAATTAATCAGAAGATATTATGGAATAATTGGAAAAAAATAATAATTACTAGTATGAATGCTAACAGTTCTTGTTAGCGTTCTTTCTATTTATAAAAGAGCAAAATAATGATAAATATAACAAAAGTTATTAAATTTTGAAGATGAAGTGAACAAGATTTAATTTGGTCGAATTCGAGCAAATTGATTGTTTAGTAATATAAAAAATAGTATAATATCTAATATAAATTAGCTAAAAATATTAGGATAAGGAGGACAAAACATGGATAATAAATTAATTGGAAATGAGAAAAATATTTTGTTTTATAATGATGAAGAAGGCAATACAAAAGTAGAAGTACTATTAGAAAATGAAGATGTTTGGTTAAATGCAGAAGCATTAGCAACACTTTTTAATGTTAAGCGACCAGCAATTACGAAACATATAAATAATATTTATGAAGATGAAGAACTTGAAGAAGGAAGCACATGTTCCAAAATGGAACATATGGGTAACAATGGCAAACAAGTTTATAATACAAAATATTATAATCTTGATATGATCATTTCAATAGGTTTTAGAGTTAACTCTAAAAAAGCAATTAAATTTAGAACTTGGGCAAATAAAATAATTAAAGATTATATGATTCAAGGTTTTGCATTAAATGATGAAAGATTTTTAAAAGCAAAAAAATCTGATCAAGAGTATTTTAAAAGATTACTTGAAAGAATTAAATTAATTCGTACAAGTGAGAGAATGTTTTATCAAAAAATTACTGATATATTTGCTGAATGTTCTATTGATTATGATAAAAATAGTGATACTGCAATAACTTTTTATAAAACTATTCAAAATAAATTTCACTTCGCAATTACTGGAAACACTGCTGCTGAAATAGTTTATAAAAGGGTGGATTCTAAAAAAGAAAATATGGGACTTACTACCTGGGAAAATTCACCTGATGGGAAGATTTTAAAATCTGATGTAATTATTGCCAAGAACTATTTAAATGAACAAGAAATTAAAAATTTAAATAATTTAGTAAACTTATTTTTGGATATCGCTGAAAATAATGCAGAAAGAAGTATAACAATGTATATGGAAGATTGGAAAAATGAAGTAGAAAATGCCCTAAAAGTTTTCCATTATGAAGTTTTAGAAGGAAAAGGAAAAATCTCACATAAACAAGCAGTCGAAAAAGCGGAAAACGAATATGAAAAATATAAAGTTATACAGGATAAGAATTATGTGTCAGATTTTGATAGACTATTAAGTGAAACAAAGCAAATTGAAAATAAATAAATTGCACATTGGATAAAAAGGCAAAAATTAATATAATCATATTAGATGGTAAGAAAAATATAGTATTTTCAATACTTTTATGGGCTTTGAACCATTGCCATAGTGATAGTGATAAAAGTATGATATAATTAAACTAGGGGTGATAGTATGAAAGTAAGGAATAATTATAATGAATGCTTAACAAATTTAGCTTGTTCTATAAGAAAATATTTTGAGTTAGACTATAAGCATAATACAATTGATTATATAGATAAGATACTAAATGAAAATAAACCTAAAAATGTTGTAACAATACTATGTGATGGAATGGGGTCTAATATAATGGATAGAATTTTATCCAAGGATTCTTTCCTTTTAAAATATAGGATAAAGTCAATAACTACTGTGTTTCCAGCAACAACTGTTGCGGCTACTACATCTATGATGACAGGCTTAAACCCAGTTGAAACAGCTATGCTAGGTTGGGATATGTATTATAAGGATATTGATAAAACAATTACAACGTTTATGAATTCTGAAAAGGGTGATGAAGAATATACTCCATTACAAGAAGCAATTGAATATAAAAACAAGCATATGATTACTAAGTCTATAATGGAAGAAATTAATGAAAAAGGAAAAGATTCAGGATATATTTTATTTCCGTTTGGAAAAAATCCATATGTCGACATTGAAGACTTATACAATAAAATAGAAACATTATGTAATGAAGAAGGGAAAAAATATATTTATGCATATGATACAGAACCAGATCATACAATGCATGAACTTGGAACTGATGCACATGAAATAAATGAAATTGTTGAAAATATTAATTCTAAAGTAGAAGAATTAAGTAGAAGATTAAAAGATACAGTAATATTTGTTGTGGCTGATCATGGACATAAAAATGTAGAAAACATAATGCTTGAAGATTATCCTGATATAGTTGATTGTTTAGAAAAAAATACTTCGATTGAACCAAGAGCAATAAATTTTTTCATAAGGGAAAATAAAAAACAAAAATTTGAAGTGTTATTTAATGAATATTTTAGTAACGATTTCGATTTATATACTAAAGAAGATGTGATAAATTCTAATCTGTTTGGTAAAGGTAAAGAAAATGAAATTTTCCGTGATATATTAGGAGATTATCTTGCAATAGCAAAAACAAACAAAACATTATTATATGGTGGCTCTAAAATATTAAAGTCTCAACATGCAGGGTACACCGACGATGAAATTTATGTACCTTTAATTGTAATAAATACAAATAAAATATAAATAATTTTAGATACGTTTATAGATACGTTCTGCTAGTAGAGTGGAATGTAATCGAGTGTAGTAAAGTGCATAAAAGTGCAAATTTAAAGGATAAAATGCTCTAAAGTGGAGCAGAATGGCACATAATAAAAGGCCATGTGGTTCGGGGAAAAAGTACAAAACTGTTGTGGTAAATAACCTTGCAATCCCTTGTAAATAAAGGGTTTGGTAGTTTTTTACTACTTACTTTAGGTAATTTTTTGTCGAAAAGGTGTTTAGATAAGTTTTTTATTAGTTTTAACAAAATGTAAGTACATTGTATGATATAATAATATGTGAAAGTTGGTGATTATATGAATTACGAAATAATTGATGTAATACAACAAGAAAAAGAAAAATTATATAAATTGTTACAGTATGCCTTATATGAAGGTTTGCAATATATTGATAATGATATAAATGAGGAATGTATATTTGAATATAGATGGTTTGATAATTACTTTACTGATGCGGATCGAAATTCATATTTTATTAAAAGTGGAAATGCCTATGTAGGAATGGTTATGGTAAACGAGAAATTGAAATTTAATAAAAATGGCAAGTGTATTGCCGAATTCTTAATAATGCCAAGATTCAGAAGAAATCATATTGGAAAAAAGGTTGCATATGAAATATTTGAAAAATTTAAGGGCAATTGGGAAGTTCAACCGATGGAGAATAATCCTATTGCACATTCATTTTGGAAGAATATTATATCGGATTATACTAATGGAAATTATATAACTAAAAATGATGGAATAGAGGATGTATTCATTTTTAATAATAAATAGAGGTGTTAATTTATGCAAATAGTAGAATATGAAAATAAGTATTTAGGAGATGTCAGAGACTTATTAGTTGAACTTGAAGAGTATATTGTATCAATAGATAAAGATCATTTGGATCAAGTTCATCCTGAATATAGGGAAAAAATGGCAGTTTTAGATTTAGAAGAAGTTAATAAGAACAACGGTAAATGTTATTTGGCAGTAGAAAATAATAAAGCAATTGGCTTAATCATGGGTTGCATATTCCCATATGATGAATATGATTATCTAGACTATAAATGTCCAAAAAGAGGAGAAATTACAGAATTAATCGTTACAAATAAAATTAGAAGTAAAGGTATTGGACAAGCTTTAATGGATAGAATGGAAAAATATTTTAAGTTTAATAATTGTGAATATGTTTTAGTTGATGTCTTTGCTTATAATGGAAATGCTATTAATTTTTATAATAAAAAAGGATATCATCCTAGAATGTATACTGATATCAAAAAATTATAATAAAAAATACCAATTTAAAAGAAAAAAATTACAAGGTTGTTTTAATATCTTACCTTGTAGATTGGTGAATAAGCATAAGAATTGCTGTGGAAAGTAACATAAAATATGGAATGTTATCACATAAAAGTGACAACATTTTTCTTTTGACAAAATGGATTATAAAATTTGTAGAAAATGATATGTATTCCAAATAACCTATACATATGTTATAATTATATGTAGAAAGGTGTTTGATAAAATGGTGAAATTTAAGAAGATGAGAGAATATACACACGAAGAGTTTGTAAATTTAGTAATGAGTTTAAATGAAAAAGAATTATTAGAGTTAAGTTCAAAATATGGTGGTTATCCTGTTTTATTTAGAATGGCATTAGATGAAAGAATTAATCATATTCCATTTATTCAAACTGGAGCAGCGATAATAATTAGAAATGAAAATGGGCAAATTTTATTACAAGAAAGAACAGATCGAAATAAGTGGGGGTTACCAGGAGGATGTCAGGATTTAGGAGAAGATTTGAGAGTAACTGCTGTTAGAGAAGCATTTGAAGAAACTGGTATTAAACTAGACCCAAATTCAATTGTGCTTATAGATACGCTTTCTGGGGAATTAAGAAAAAATAGTTACCCGAATGGCGATATTGTGTATAATAATACATCACTATATCTGGCAGATATTTCTAATGTTGATGTGAGTAATTTAAAAGGTGATTCTGAAACAAAAAGATTACAATTCTTTTATCCCGAAGAAGTTCCTACAAATCTTATGGATTCTGATTTAATAACATCATATTTAGATTTTACATTAAAAAAGAAAAGATAATTTTGACTATTAAAAAAAATAAATTAAATAATAGAATATGGTGTGATTTATTATGAAGAAAGTGGTTTTTATTTGTTTATGTAGTCTTTTGTGCCTATGTGGTTGTAGTAATAATTAAAACGACAATTTGGAAAGCTCAAATAAAGAACAACTAAAGATAGCAATTATTGAAAATTTAAATAAAATTATGGAAGTTTCTGATTTAACTTCATCTAACCTATATTATTATACAAAAAATGTATATTATAATAATATCGTTGATTTAGGTGATAAGGCTGCTTTTGTACTCGAGAATATGTATAAGAATGGTGAGCTGAATGGTATAAGTGCGTTTATTTCTGCTTTGGCGATTCAAGATATAACAAAATGTAATTTGTATGAAGAATATAATTTAGATTGGTCAACAGCTGAAGAGTTTTATACCTTGTGGGAAGAAAATAATTGTTCTTTTGATAATTAGTGAACGCGTAAATAATAGTCAATACTAAAAAAATGTATCTTGAAAATTTCTAAATTTATGATATTCTTTTAATAGAAGGAGGATATTTGATGATTAAAAATTATATTAAGAAGTTTGAAAGGTGTTCTATATTAATATCTTGTTTAATGCTTATATTATCATTGTTCTTGATATTTAGACCGGTTAAATCAGTAGAAGCTTTTATGATAATTTTTTCGATCATAGTATTTATAAGCGGTCTATTTAATTTATATAATTATTTTACTGTTGATAGAGAAGAGAGACTTTATAGTTTTGATTTATTGCTAGGTGTAATAAATTTAATAGCTTCAGTATTAATATTTATTTATAGAACGGATTTAATTAATATATTTCCCATTATCTTAGGTACCTATATTATTATTAGCAATTTATTTAAACTTCAATTATCTATTAATTTAAGTGCTGTAAAAGATAGTGGTTGGATATATTTATTACTTTTATCTATTTTAACAATATGTATTGGTGTACTTTTGATAGTTAATCCTTTCGAATCAACAATTGCTATCGTTAGTTTGGCTGGTATTTTCTTATTGGTTACTGAAATAGTTAATATTATTGAGGACATATATGTATTTGCTAAAATAAAAAAAATAGAAAAATTATTAAAATAATGAGGCGAGATATTTTTCTTGCTTTTATTTTGTGGTATAATTTTATTCGTGATTAATATGAAAAAGATTATTGTTAGTGTTTTAATAATTGTTTTTGTGATGTTAGGCTTTTATTTTAAATTTTATAAGCTTAAAGAAAATGATGATAACAGAAAATTATTTGATAAATATTTAAATGATTATGAATATAAAATTAATCAAGAAAAAGAGTCGTTGAATAGTAAAATAACAGATATTGAAAAAGAGAAAGATGGTTTTAAAGAAAATTTAGTTAATGAAAGAATTACTTTTATTGGCGACTCTGTTATGCTTGGAGCTGAAAAAGTTATAAAAAAGAAGTTTAAAAATGCATATGTTGATGCAGCTATTTCAAGAACTGCTTGGGTTTTAAATGAAGCCGTTGAAACGGCAAGGTCTAAAGGTAAACTTGGAGATATTATAGTTATTAATTTAGGTGCGAATGGAGACTGCTCTTTATCTTGCAAGAAACAAGTACTAGATAAACTTAAGAATAAACAAATTTTTTGGCTTAATACTACTAATTATGATTATGTTAATGAAAGACTTGATAGTTTGGCTAAAGAGTATAGTAATTTATATATTATTGATTGGAAAAATTTAAGTAAAAATCATAGTAATTATTTTAATAGTGATAAGATACATTTAACTACTGTTGGTGCTCAAGAGTTTGTAGAAACTATTTTTAACTCTGTTTATGAGGTTAATGCTAAAAAATATGATGAAGAAAAGAAAAAACTTCAAGATGATTATAATTCTAAATTAAGAAATGAAATAAGTTTTTATGGAGATAATACTTTAGTAAATAATTTCAATTATTTAGTTGATAAGTTTGATGGAAATAGATTTTATAAAATAGAGTGCTCTGATATATCTGAGTTAATAAATGATGAAATTAAAAATAATACTTTAAGTAATAAAATTGTACTTGTTTATGATAATAAATGTAATATTAAAATAAAAGCTAATAGTAAAGTTTATTATTATAATGGTGATATTAATAAGGTTATTAATGATATACAAAAAAACATATAGATTCAAATCTTATATGTTTTTTGTTTACCATCTATCACATGTTAAATTGTATTTATTACATAATTTTTCATCAAGTATTATTCCTTCATCTCCATACATATCTCCACACATACCTTGTGTGATATTAATATTTGGGTCTTTTAAAAGTTTTTCTGCTTCAGTTTCGCTATTAAATTCTTCTGGTAATTTATATATATTTTCATCAAGAATTACTAAATAGTTATATTTATATGATATTGTTCCATTTTCTTCACTATAATTATATTCAAAATTTGCTACGTTTCTTTGTTTGCTTGATTTTATTTTTTCTAATTTTTCTACAATCCTTTTTTCTACGCTTTTATCTCTTGTTAGTTTAGAACTTAATTCATTAAATTTGCTATCTGATATTGTTCCTTCGCTGTTATCATAGTGTTCATCTGGAATTAAGCTTAGATACTTTGTATCTTTTTTATTTAAGTAATTTTTAAATACTTCATTAAAGTTCGTTGTTATATAAACGTTTCCACATAGTGATGGGATTTTATACCATTCAATAACTAATAGGTTATCATTTAAGTTTATTTTATCTATAGTTGATGAAACTTTTTTATTAACTGTTATACTATAATAAATTTCTGGGCTTTCTATTTTATAGTTAACTCCTTCTATCTTATTTGTTACTATTATTTCTCCATTTACACGATGTTCTTCTTCTTTTTTATAGTTTGTATCTACTCCAAGTTTTACGTTTGTATTATTTATTTTATCTACTAAACTTTTACTACCTTTAACTGTTATTTTAACGTTTTTGCTAAAGTTATAAAAGTTATGAACAGTAATTATTTCATTATCTTCATATACATTAATAGCTGTTATTTCTGGGTTTTTAATAGTTATAGTTTTAGTAATTATTTCTTCTCTTTGAGTTTCTTCATTATTTTTATTAATTTTTTCCCATTTAGCAGTTAAAGTAATGTTTTTCGTTATTTTAGTTGATGGATCAAATTTCTTTCCATTTAATTGCCACTCGATAAATTTGTATCCTTCTTTTTTAAGGGGTTCTAGTTTTCCAAGAATTGTGTTTTCTTTAACCATTCTTTCTTCTATTTTATTACCGTCATCTTCAAAAGTTACTGTGTAAGTTTTAGCATCCGTCTTTATTTCCTCAAGTATTTCTTCTTCATTTATATACTCTTTTATATCAATAAATACATTAAAATTAGTAGTGTAATCAGGGTTTTCTTTTATTTTGTTTTTTATTTCGTTATAGTCAATATTTTCGTAATCAGTAATTAGATTTATTTCAGAAAATGCAATGTTATTTTCTCTTGCTTTATCCATAATCATTATTATGCTTTCTAGGTATGTTTTATTAGTGAAGTCTAGATTTTTATATATGTCTTTAGCATCATTATTTATGAGTTCACTTTCAATTACCTTGTTTTCAATAGACGAACATATTTCTTTTTTCCCGTAATCATTAGTGCATTCAAAGTAAGTTTCTTCAAATACTAGTTTAACTAATGGATTTATACTTACATATAATGTATATGTTTCTTTTTTTAGTTCTTTTTTGTTATTAGTATTTTTGTTTTTATAAATAAATATTCCAAGTAAACAAACTACTACTACTATTATAGTTATAATTCCAAATATTAT
>OHMS01000144.1_pt1 | contig 39349 bp, 42 predicted proteins | sample 1569351 | NCBI WGS metagenome assembly OHMS01 (sample SAMEA3879571, study PRJEB24766) | human gut metagenome | biome: human-associated habitat; feature: feces | place: USA | collected 1985/1987 | reverse complement strand
GCCGTCGCCAACCATGGCAACTTTTTTGCCCTGCTGCTGCAAACGGCGTATTTCCGTTTCCTTATCCTGCGGCAAAACCTCCGCCACCACGCGGTCAGCGCCTACCTCTTTCTGTATGGCCTGCGCCGTGCGCGCGTTGTCGCCGGTAAGCATTACTACCTCCAGCCCCATGCGTTTCATTTCTTCTATGGCCGCGCGGCTTGTAGGTTTTACCCTGTCTGCCAGGGCAATAATGCCGAGCAGTACGCCGTCACGGGCAAAAAATAGCGGTGTTTTGCCTTCGGCCGCCAGTTTTTCTTCCAGCATTTTTACGTTATCATCATAAAGCCCGGCTTCTTCCAGCATTCTGCGGTTGCCGCCAAAACAGCCCTTGCCTTCCATTACGCCTTTAATTCCGCGTCCGGCCTGCTGTGCAAAGCCTGTTACCGGCACAAGCTGCACGTTTTTTTGTTCCGCATATTTTACAATCGCCTGCGCCAGCGGGTGTTCGGAATATTTTTCCAGCGACGCCGCCGTTTTAACAAGCTGCGCTTCACCGGCGCTTTTGCTGTATAAAACGTCCGTCACTCCGGGCTCGCCCTGCGTTATGGTGCCGGTTTTATCAAGCACTATGGTGTTAACTTCGTGCACCGTTTCCAACGCTTCCGCCGATTTAATCAAAACGCCGCTGGCCGCACCGCGCCCGGTGCCCACCATAATTGCCGTAGGCGTTGCCAGCCCCAGCGCGCACGGGCACGATATTACAAGCACGGCAATAGCGTTGGAGAGCGCAAACTCAAAGCTTTCGCCCAGCAAAAGCCATACTGCCGCCGTTACAAGCGCAATGCCGATAACGGCAGGCACAAACACGCCGCTTACCTTGTCCGCCATTTTGGCAATAGGCGGTTTGGAACTTGTAGCGTCATCCACAAGCCGCACAATCTGCGCCAGCGTGGTATCTTCGCCAACCCTGTCGGCACGCATTTTAAAAAAGCCCGATTTTACAACCGTTGCCCCGGTAACCTTGCTGCCGGTTTCCTTTTCCACAGGAATGCTCTCGCCGGTAATTGCCGATTCGTCAACCGCTGCATGCCCTTCGGTTAAAACGCCGTCCACCGGTACGCTCATGCCGCTGCGCACCACAAGAATATCGCCTTTTTCAACTTCTTCAACGGGTATTTCAAGCTCTGCGCCGTCGCGCTCAACAACGGCTGTTTTCGGCGCCAAATCCATCAGTTTGGTAATCGCGTCGCTCGTTCTGCCTTTGGCACGCGCTTCCAGAAACTTGCCAAAGGTAATCAGCGTTAAAATCATACCGGCGGATTCAAAATACAAGTCCATCGAGAACCGGTGTACCAGCGCCAAATCGCCGTGCCCAAAGCCGTAAGCAATTTTATAAAGCGCGTACACGCCGTAAACAAGCGAAGCCGACGCGCCGATGGCAATAAGGGAATCCATATTCGGCGAAGCCGCAAAAAGAGTTTTAAAACCGACGCGGAAAAACTTAAAATTAATAAACACTACCGGAATAACCAGCAATAAAAGCGTCAGCGAAAAAATCATCGCGTTTTCCACGCCGAGAAAAACCTCCGGCAGCGGCCAGCCCATCATATGCCCCATGGAGATATACGAAAGCGGCACGGCAAACACCAGTGAAAGCTTCAGGCGTTTTTTTACCGCCTCATATTCCTGCCGCGCAATATCGTTTGCCGAAGCCTGCATTGATTTAGAGGCTTTGCCCTGCTGCGCAGCTTCTTTCAGCGACGCGCCGTATCCGGCTTCTGTAACGGCACCGATTATTTTCTGCGTATCGAGTGCCGTTTCATCATATTCAACCACCATGCTGTTTTTTAATAAATTAACGGCTATTTTATCCACGCCCGGCAGTCTGCCCACAGCTTTTTCCACGCGGGCGCTGCAGGCGGCACAGGTCATGCCGGTAACGTTAAACTGTTCTTTTTTCATAGCGCTGCTCCTTATATAACACTTCATTGACGCTCTTTTTTATTCCTGTTATTATTATATTAATACAATATCTTTTAATCAAGAATGCACTATTTGGTGATATAGTACCCAAAAAGATACTTAGGAGCATAATTATGGAAAAGAACATTAACGTAAACTGCCCCGTTGCAGCCACGCTGCACCTTATCGGCGGCAAATACAAAGCGCTTCTGCTTTGGCACTTATCGGGCCGCGTGCTGCGCTTTAACCAGCTGCGCCAGCTTGTGCCGGAAGCAACACCCAAAATGCTTACGCAGCAGCTGCGCGAACTGGAGCAGGACGGGCTTATTAACCGCAAGGTTTACCCCGTTGTGCCGCCTAAAGTGGAATATTCCCTTACAGCACTGGGTGAAAGCCTCTTTCCAATTCTTAAAGCCATGTACGAGTGGGGCAGCGGTTTAATGCAGAGCCAGGGCAAATGCCCTTCGTGCAGCATGACGGCGCAGCCCGGCACCTGCCACTGCAAAGATTAAAAATTCAAAACGCAAATTAAAAGCAGGCATGTTGTCCGTTTAAACGGATAGTTTGCCTGCTTAATGTTTATATGCTATAATAATTTTCCGAGATAGCCGAGTCGGTTCCTTCCGCAAAGGGAGGTGATGGCATGACTGTTTACGAAGCATTATCTTTGATGATTGCTTTCGGAGCACTCGTTGCTGTTATCTGCTTATCTAAAAAGTAACAATACTTTAAGATAAAAAGAAACCGCATACTGGCGGTACGCGGCTTCCTTCTGAACTATAAATTCTAACAGGGAGAGCCGACGTTCCACCAATCGGCTGTCTCTTTCTTTATATTATACCAAACCAAAAACATTGTCAAATTACTTTTTGCCATACCGCATACGGTATTCTGACGGCGCAAGCTGCATTACCTGCTTAAACGCCGCCGCGAATTTGCTTTGGCTGTCGTAACCGGCTGCCGCTGCAATTTCTGCCACACTGCTGCTGCCTGCAACCAAAAGCGCCGCCGCTTTCCGCATGCGGTATTCCTTCATATACTGTGCCACAGGTTTGCCGTACACCATTTTAAATACTTTTTTCAGCACAGAAGCATTAATGGAATATTCGCGGGCAAGCTGTTCAATGGTATAACGCTCCTGCCAGCTGCCGGTTATTTGGGCGTGAATCTTTTTTATAATTTCCATATAACGTTCCTCGCAGCTTTCGGCCGTTTTAAGATGCGGAACACCGTACACAGCCAAAAATAAAAGTATTTCCTGCGCTTTCAATTTAAAATACGACTGCCGGTATTCGCTTTTTACACGCGGCAAAAGCGTAAACATATCTGCAATTTCCGCAGCACCCGGCCAAACCGTAACTTCGCCGCCGCGGCAAAACTTTTCTGCCAATGCAGGTAAATTCACCTCCGGAAGGTTTAACGTTTCAGCAAAAGGCTGCGCAGCCATATTTAAATCCACAAACAGTGCAATGCTGCTGTAATGCCCCAAAGGCAAGGTTATGCCCGATACGGTGCAGCAGTCCATCATATGAAACGATACATCACCCTGGCCAAGATAAATGCTTCTGCCGCCCTGCATTACCCAGCCCATACGCCCGTTCAGGCAGTAATTAACCTGCATAACGCCGCTGACAGCAGGATGATAAAAATTCATGGTGCTGCCGTTTAATTCGGTTACTGCCAGCTTAAGCCCCGGCAGCACATTGTAAAGCAGCATCTGCCCGCTGCCGTTTTCATTTTCAAACAGGTATTTTTCAGCGCTGCTGCTTTTGCCGCCAAACTTCCAAAACGGCAGTTTTTCCATAATACCGTTATCTTTTATATAATCCATCACCAACACCGCCTTTTAGTCCCAAACGGATTTTTTCCTGCTCCAAAAGGAACAATCTGCCTGTAAAAGCCTTGCGGCTGACAGGCGTTTATTTATAATAAATATATGAGCGATTGCTCAAGTATAAAATTATAACCAACATAAATTAAGGAGTGTATATCTATGAAAAAATCTGTTAAACTCATTGACCTTGACTGCGCCAACTGCGCCGCCAAAATTGAAGACGCCGTTAAAAAAATCGACGGCGTAACCAGCGCCAGCGTCAGCTTTATGGCACAAAAAATGACTTTGGAAGCGCCGGACGATAAATTCGCACAGGTGCTTGACGAAGCCGTTAAGCTCATCAACAAAATCGAGCCCGACGTTACTGTTAAAGCTTAAGGAGTTATACTATGAAATTTCAGCAGATTAGAAACGCAACGGCAATTATTACTTACGCAGGCAGCAGGTTTTTGATTGACCCTCTGTTTGCGCCCAAAGATTATTTCGACCCAATCCCCGAATGCTTTACACCCGATAAACGCTGGCCGCTTGTTGAGCTGCCAATGCCTGAAGATGAAATAACCAGAAACCTTAATGCTGTTATTGTAACACATTCGCATATCGACCACATAGATGAATTTGCAGCCAAAGCCCTGCCAAAAGCACTAAAAATTTTTGTTCAGGATGAATATGACGAAAACTTTATGCATAAATTTGGCTTTACGGATGTGGAAATTTTAAAAGAAACCGGCACTGTTTTTAACGGCATAACACTTTACAAAACCGGATGTATCCACGGTAAACCGGCTGCGGCAATTCCTTATTATAAAAAATACGGATTCCGCCCGGATGCTATGGGCGTTGTGTTTAAAGCCGCCGGTGAAAAAACCGTTTATCTTGCAGGCGATACAATTTGGTGCGATTTTGTAAAAAATGCCGTTGATAAATTTGCCCCGGAAATTATTATCGTCAACGCCGCGGCGGCACAGTTTATACACAGCGGCCCGATTATTATGGGTACGGAAGATATTGCCGCACTGCGCAGCTATGCCCCCAATGCCGCAGTAATTGCCACCCATATGGACGCCGTCGGGCATGCAACCTTAAGCCGCGACGGATTGCGCTCATTCATCACCGCCAATAAGCTTGACAAAGATTTTTATATCCCGGAAGACGGTGAAACGCTGGCATTGTAACATTTATTTAAATATATTATTCAGGCTGCAATAAAACAAAATGTGCATTTTATTGCAGCCTTTTTGTAAGGAGATTTTAATATGACCAAGAAACAGAAAAAACTTTTGCAGCGCATTACCGCCGCCGCTGTTTTGTTTGCCGCCGGTATGCTGCTGCCGTTGTTTGCAGTATTTCCTGCTTATATTATATTCGCTTTGTTCGGCATAAGCTACATTATTATCGGCTGGGATATTATCTGGAAAGCCTTTTGCAATATCCGTCAGGGCGAAGCGTTTGACGAAAACTTTTTAATGACCGTTGCCACCGCCGGTGCTTTCGCGCTGGGCGAATATTCCGAAGGCGTTGCCGTTATGCTGTTTTACCAGATTGGCGAATGGTTCCAGAGCTATGCCGTTTCGCGCTCACGCCAGTCCATAACCGCGCTGATGGATATCCGCCCGGACTACGCCAACGTAGAACGTAACGGCAAACTGGTACAGGTCGACCCCGACGAAGTTGCTGTTGGCGAAATTATTACCGTTAAACCGGGCGAACGCGTACCTATCGACGGCGAAATCATCAGCGGGCGCAGCGCACTTGATACCTCCGCCCTCACCGGCGAATCACTGCCGCGCGAGGTTGAGGAAGGCATGGAGGTTATCAGCGGCTGCATTAACCAAACCGGCATTTTAAAAATTAAAACAACCAAAGAGTTTGGCGAATCGACCGTCGCTAAAATTTTGGATTTGGTAGAAAACAGCAGCGAGAAAAAAGCGCGCAGCGAAAACTTCATTACCCGCTTTGCCAAATTCTACACCCCGATTGTTGTTTTTGCGGCGCTGCTGCTGGCTGCCATTCCGCCCTATGTTTTAAACGAGCCGTTTTCCGGCTGGATTTACCGCGCGCTGACCTTTCTCGTTATCAGCTGCCCGTGCGCCTTGGTTATATCCATTCCGCTCAGCTTCTTCGGCGGCATTGGCGGCGCTTCCAAATGCGGAGTGCTGGTTAAGGGCAGCAACTATTTAGAAGCGCTTGCCGATACCGAAACCGTTGTTTTTGATAAAACCGGCACCTTAACCAAAGGCTCCTTTGCCGTTACTTCCATTAAGCCGGTTGGTATGACTAAAGCAGAGCTGCTGGAACTTGCCGCTTATGCGGAGGATTATTCCAACCATCCCATTTCCCTTTCCATTAAGCGCGCTTACGGCAAGGATATTAAGCACGGCATGGTTAAAAATATAGAAGAAATTGCCGGCCACGGCGTGCGCGCCGTTATAGGCGGGCAAACCGTACTGTGCGGCAACGGTAAACTTATGCAGCGCGAAAAAATTAACTACACGCCCTGCACAGAAGCAGGCACGGTTATTTACGCCGCCGTTGACGGTAAATTTGCCGGTTACATTTTAATTGAAGACGAAGTAAAAGCCGACGCTGCCGCCGCCATTAAAATGCTTAAAACCTGCGGCGTACGTGAAACGGTTATGCTGACGGGCGACAGCGACGCAGTAGGGCAGAAAATTGCCAAACGCCTGGGGCTGGACCGGGCCTTTACCCAGCTTTTGCCTGCGGATAAGGTTGAACATGTTGAGCGCCTGCTGGAAGCGCTGCATAAGCGCAGCAACCGCGGCAAGCTTGCCTTTGTGGGCGACGGCATTAACGATGCGCCGGTGCTGGCCCGCGCCGATGTAGGCATCGCCATGGGCGCTTTAGGCAGCGATGCCGCCATTGAAGCGGCAGACATTGTACTGATGACTGATGAACCTTCCAAAATCGCTTCCGCCATCAAAATTGCCCGCAAAACTCTGGGCATTGTGCGCCAGAACATTATCTTTGCCATTGGCATTAAAATTGCCGTGCTGGCACTGGGCGCGCTGGGTTACGCTTCCATGTGGGCAGCGGTTTTCGCCGATGTCGGCGTATCCGTTATTGCTATTTTAAACGCCGTGCGCGCGCTTAACGTAAATAAATACAAAAAGGAACAGGCACGCGCAGCAGCTGTAAAAAGCAGCATCACCCCTGCCGCAGAAACCGCTGTTTAACAAAATCACACCCAAAACATTAATACCCCAAAAGCATTATGCCTTTGGGGTATTTTTATCTTTAAACTATAATGTTATAAGCCGCAATCATCAGTCAATACTGATAAGTTCATACTGCGGGTTGCCCATTTTCAGCGCGCGCATGGCTTCCAGCTGGTGCAGCCCGTGGCGGCTTTCAATGCGTTCAACCAAATCGTGGCGGTCTTTTTCCGGCTGGGCATAAACAAGGTCAATGCTGGCCTGGTCAATAGCCAGAAGGTCGGTAGATGCCAGAATGCCGATATCCGGAATGGTCGGCTCTGCTGCTGCAACGCCCGCGCAGTCGCAGTCTACGGACATGCGGCGCATTACGTTAATAAATACAATGTGCTTGCCGAAATAATCAATTGTTGCCTTGGCAGATTCAGCCATGTTTTCCATCAGCATTTCTTTGGCAGGCCATGCGTTCCAGTCCTCCGGCAGCGGCTGGCCGTATACGCCATGTACCATTGCTTTGCCAATTTTGCCGTCGGCGCAGCCAATGGCAATGTTCTTCATGCTGCCGCCGTAGCCGCCCATGGCGTGGCCTTTAAAGTGGGTTAATACAATCATGGAATCGTAATTAACGATATGCCCGCCCATGGAAATTTCTTTAAAGTGCTTGCCCCCGCGTACCGGCAGCATAACGGTGCCTTCTTCGTCCATAATGTCAACCGGGCAGAAATCCCAGCCGTTAAGAGCAATGGTAGCGCGGTGCTTTTCGGTAGTATCGCGCCCGCCTTCGTACAGGGCGTTGGTTTCAACTATATTGCTGTTGGGCACATGTGCCTGAAAAGCCTTTACCATTTCGCGCGGCAGAATGTTCGGGCCGTGCGGTTCGCCGGTATGCAGTTTAATTGCAACCTTGCCGTAAATGCCTTCGTTAATCATATCATAAAGTTTAATTAGCGTATCAGCGTTAATATTTTTGCTGAAATATACTTTGGCACGGCTGCCTGCGCCGCCGTTTGCGGAAACCTTTACGCTTCCTTCGCCTGCTGCAAACACGTTTCTTACCCCCTCAAGATTATACGCCGCAACACCGACAGCGGCAGTTCCGGCTGCTTTTAAAAAGTCGCGTCTTGTCATTTTTTCCATTTTGCATTCGCTCCTTTAGCCATAATTTTGCTGTCAGTTATATCCTACTACTTTAAGTTCAGTCCATGTCAAGCAAAATTTCAAGCGCTTGTAAAAGCCCCTACAAGGCTGTCGGTACGCGGGCGCAAAACCGTGTCATAGCTCATCAGCTGATAATCGGCCAAACGTGCCATGTTCTGCAAAGCCTCAATTTTTTGCAGCAGCACATCACGCGCCTGCGCCAGTATTTTTTTGCGCTGCTGGCAGGTCTGTTCGCCCAGCTTGGCAAGGTTTATATAATCGGCAATGGCCTCCAGCGACATGCCCGCGCCTTTTAAAGTCTGAATGAAAGCAACCCATTCCACAAAATTTTCGTCATAATTGCGCACGCCGCCGCTGGTACGCGGTACGGCGGGTATAATGCCCATGCGCTCGTAATATCTTAATGTGTCTGCCGATACGCCGGTTCTTGCGGCAATCTCTTTAATAGTCATTTTCAGCCCCTCCTTACAATGTTCCCTGACGGATTTTATAAATAATATAGTCTATCAAATCCAGTGATTTTTGTTTGCTGTGTATTTCTTCCAGAAGGTCCAGGCGGTGCCTGCGCAGAATTTTTATCGGCCCGGCCGAGCCGCCCTCTGCCAGCAGCTTTAAAAAGCGGCTGATACTGAAGGCATCAAGCCCGGTGCTGCTTAACGATGCAGCCAGTGCCTCCGTGCGCTGCTCATCTATATTAACCGGTTTTTTATTCATTATCATCACCCACCTGCCTGCATTAGTTTTTTGTTGCTTTAATTATAAAACTCACCTTAAAGCTGCGTCCAATACTTGTATTTCATGATTTACCATGCCTGATAAACATAATTTGCTTGCAGGCACAGGCTACGCTATTTTATAATAAATATACAGGGTTTACAGGAGGGAACGCCATGGAAACAAGGCTTTTACGTTATTTTTTAACCGTTGCCCACGAAGAAAACATTACCCGCGCCGCCGAAGTGCTGCACATTACCCAGCCGACGCTCAGCCGCCAGCTGGTGCAGCTTGAAGAAGAAACCGGCGTAACGCTGTTTATCCGCGGCAAGCGCAAAATTACGCTGACGCCCGAAGGCATGCTGCTGCGCCGCCGTGCAGAAGAAATTTTATCGCTGGTAGACAAAACCGAAAAAGAACTTCTGCAGCAGGACGCACTTGTGGAAGGCACTATTTCCATAGGCTGCGGCGAATTAAATTCCGTTAACCTGCTGGCGCAGATTATAAAAGACTTTAAAGCCCTTTACCCGAAAGTAAAATTCAATCTGCATACCGGCAATTCCGACCGGCTGAAAGAGCAGCTTGAGCAGGGGCTGATTGACATTGCCCTGCTGCTGGAGCCCGTAAGCATTGAAAAATATGATTTTCTCCGCCTGCCGGTAAAAGAACGCTGGGGCGTAATTATGCCAGCCGGCTGCGCGCTGGCCGCAAAAAAAAGCATTACCGCCCGTGATTTAACAGGCCTGCCGCTTATTACCGGCCGCCGCGCCACCATTAACAACGAACTTAACAACTGGATTGGCCGCGAGCTCAGGAATTTAAACATAGTGTTTACCACTGACCTTGCCGCCAACGCCATTTTAATGGTAACAAGCGGGCTTGCTTATCAGCTGACGCTGGAAAACCCCGTCCCCGCACTGGACGGAACGCGCGTTACCTTCCGCCCGCTAGAGCCTGAACTCAGCTTCGGCACGCTGCTTGCCTGGAAGCGTTATGCCCCCGGCAGCCCCGCCGCCGAAAAATTCATCAGCCATGCAAAATGCTTTTTAAGCATGAACCAATCTCAAAGATAAGCATTGGAATTTTTTCCTTTGCCTACATTATAATAAAAGCACCGGGAGCATCATACCGGTGCTTTTGCTATTGACTTAAAGCGTACTTCAACTGTTAAACTAAAGGCAGGGAAAAATTATGCAGAACAACAGCAAACCTTCACACCTTTCTTTTACAGCTCAGCGGGCAGCGGGCTATTTACTGGGCTTTGCCCTTTTATATGCCCCGTTTGAACTGTACCGCCGCTTTTTGGAAAACGTTTTAAACGTGCAGCCGGCGTTTTTGCCGCACGCTTTCTGCCCTCGCATACCCACGGCAGAAATTTTTACCGGCGGATTTTTTGAGCTCAACAATTTAATGCTGGTATCAACTTTGCTTTTCTGGCTGCTGTGCCTGCTGTTCGGTCCGTTTTTCTGCGGCAGGCTGTGCGTGGCCGGTTATTTTGCCGAAAGCCTCAGCCATCTGGTGCCGGAACGCTGGCAGATTGAATGGGAAAAATATGTGCCGGTGCCTTATATCCGCTTCGGCATGCTGCTTGGCTATATGCTGCTGCCGCTGTGGTACGGCTTTTACCCCTGCGCCTACTGCAACTTTTATCTGTTCGACAGCCTTGTAAGCATCCTTTTCGGCGCGGCCATTTCGTTTACCGTGCCGCTTGCCGCAACAGGCTTTTTATACCTGGTGCTGTTTGGGCTGTTTACCAAAGGCGGGCGCGGCTACTGCCGTTTTATGTGCCCGCAGGGAGCAATGCAGAGCCTGTTTTTCATCATCGGCAGCAAACTGGAAATAGCCTCCAAAATACAGGTTGACAGCGAAAAATGCGTAAAATGCCGCCTTTGCGTTAAAAACTGCCCCATGCGTGCCATGAGCCTTAAAAACGGCAGCATTAAAAATGACGTAAGCCTGTGCATAAAATGCGGCGTATGCCAGCATAACTGCCCCGTAAAAGCCATTACAACAGGAGGCGGCAGATTATGAAAAAGAATGTTTTAACAACGCCAAAAGATAAACTTTTAAATTTAGCCGTTGGTGCCGGTATACCGTTTGGAACCGCTGCAAGCGGCGCTGCCGGAGGCTGCACGGGTATCTGCGGCAGCTGCGGCGGCACATGCCTGGGCGGCTTCGCGCTGGCAGCCTGGCTCTGCGGCAGCGTATATTTTAAGCGCCGCCGTAAAAGTTTAACCGCTGACGGAAAACCACAATCCGTTCAGCCTTAAATAAAAAATTTAAAGGAGAGATGAATATGAAAAAATTTCTTTGTGCTTTGATGATGGCCGTACTTGCTTTGGGCATAACCGCCTGCGGCGGAGCAGCGGAACAATCCGCACCGGCACCCGCCGCCAAAACGGAAACGGCTGCACCGGCAGCTGACGGCGGCAAAAAAATCCTCGTAGCCTACTTCAGCCATACCGGCAACACCGAAAAAGTAGCGCAGCTTATCCAGAGCAAAACCGGCGCCGATATTTTCAAAATCGAAACCGCTACCCCGTATCCTTCCGTTTACCGCGAAACAACGGAACTGGCAAAGCAGGAAAAAGCCGATAACGCCCGCCCTGCACTGAAAAACAAAGTTGAAAACATGGCCCATTACGACGTTGTTTTTGTAGGTTACCCCATCTGGTGGTACACCGCGCCGATGGCAGTAGCAACCTTTGCCGATGGCTATGATTTCAGCGGCAAAACCGTTATCACCTTCTGCACCAGCGGCGGCAGCCCCATCAGCGACAGCACACCCGACATTAACAAATGGTTTAAAGGCGCAAACGTTATTGAAGGCATCCGCGCTTACCCGGACGATACCGCAGCTACCGAAAAATGGCTGGCAGGCCTGAACCTGTAAAGCCCCATAAAAATTTAAACCTGCACTTTTAACGGTGCAGGTTTTTTTATGCCTCCGGCTGTTTAGTTTTTACGGTTTAACAACGGCTTTTAAAATCGGGTCGTTATGGTCTGTAAGGCGCTCAAAGGTATGCTGCAAATCATCAAGCGGCACTATATCGGTAACAAAGCTTTCGGCGTCAACCATGCCGCTGGCAATCAGGTTAATGGTTTCGGTAAATTCCGTGCGCGTGCACGATACGCTGCCGTGCAGCTTAACCTCTTTCAGTACCAGGCGGTTAACGTCCATGCTGATTTGCGGTTCAATGGAGTTGCCAACCATTACTATTTCACCGCCGGGCTTAACCGCTTCAATGCACATATTCAGCGTTTCGGCAGCGCCGACAGCTTCAAATACAACGTCGAAGCCGCCTTCGGTGTCCTCCAGCATCTGCTTTACGCTTTCCGGGCTGCTTTCGTAAAAGGTATCGCACAGGTTCAGCTCGCGTGCCTTGCGGGTTTTAATGTCATGGCGTTTGCTCATAGCCACAAACGAAGCGCCTGCCTTGCGCGCCAAATCGCACATAAAGTGCCCGATAATGCCTGTGCCAACTACCAGCACCTTATCGTTAAGGCGCAGGCCGGAATGTCTAACGGCATGGTACGCTACCATAAGCGGGTCAATAAGGCCTGCTGCCACATCCGAAACGGTATCCGGAAGTTTATAGGCGTTGCTTGCCCTGCCCACAAATTTTTGCGCATAGCCGCCGTTGCACACAAAGCCGACGTAATTGGTTCCGTCCACAAAACGGCACAGGTGTTCCAGCCCGGCACGGCACATATCGCATTCGCCGCAGTACAGGTTCGCCCAAAAGGTAACGCGGTCACCAACTTTAAAGCTGCTGGTGCCGTGGTTGGTTACCACGCCGCAAAACTCGTGCCCCATATGGAACTCTCCGTCCTGCTCTGCCCAGCCCTTGCCTGTTTTCCACATATGAATATCGCTGCCGCACACGCCGCAGGCTTTAACCTCAATTTCAAGCTCGCCCGGTTTTAATTCCGGCACGGGCACATCCTGCACAACTATTTTTTGCGGGCCTGCAAGCACGCCCGCTTTCATTGTTCCTGCCATTATGTTCAATCCTTTCTACAAAAACAGCGCCTGCCGCCAAGAGCAGACGCTTTTTTATCAGCTTTGAACCTGGCGCTGCTGTTCAGCCGGGTAACGGTCGCCCACAACGGGGAACCGGCCCACGGCTGCTTCCAGTTCGCGCACATCGGCTGCCGAAAGCGGCATATCCGCAGCACGCAGGTTTTCTTCAAGATGCGCCAGTTTGGTAGTACCGGGAATCGGCACAATAAAAGGTGCTTTGGCAAGCAGCCATGCCAGCGCCACCTGTGCCGAAGTCATGCCGCGCCTGCGCCCAAATTCCTGTAATTCGTTAACAATGCGCGTATTAAGGCGGATATTCTCCGGCGAAAAACGCGGCAGGGTCTGCCTGTTGTCGTTGTTGGGGTCAAAACGTGTATATTCGTTAATGGCGCCGCCCAAAAAGCCGCGGTTCATCGGGCTGTAAGGCACAAAACCTATGCCAAGCTCACGGCAGGCATCAAGCACACCATTGGTTTCCACATCGCGGAACATAAGGTGATACTCGCTCTGCACGGCAGTCAGCGGCGTTACGGCATGCGCACGGCGGATGGTATCCGCGCTTACTTCGCACACGCCCCAGCGTTTAACCTTGCCTTCCTTAATTAAATCGCCGATAGTACCTGCAACTTCTTCAATCGGTACATTGCGGTCAAGCCTGTGCTGATAAAACATTTCCAAACAGTCAACACGCAGGCGGCGCAGCGATTCCTCGCAGTAACGGCGGATAATTTCCGGCCTGCTGTTCTGCCTGCCGGTAGCTTTGCCGTTAATAACTTCGTGCCCGAATTTTGTAGTTACGGCAACCTGCCCCTTGTAAGGCGCAAGCGCTTCGCCGACGATTTCTTCGTTAATAAGCGGTCCGTAAATAATGGCGGTGTCAAACAATGTTACGCCGCGTTCAACCGCCTCGCGGATTACTTTAATGCACTCTTTGCGGCTGGGCGATACGCTGCGGTTGTAGTTCATGCCCATGCAGCCAAAGCCCAGTGCCGATACCGTCAGTGCGGCGCTGCCGCTGCCCAGCGTGCGCCTGCCTCTGATGTTCATATGCCCGCTTTTATTGGCTCTGTTGCGTCCTTTCGCTTCCGTTTCCTGCGGAATTACGGAAGACGCCGCCAGAAAGGCTGCACCCATCAGTGCCGATTTCTGCAAAAATGACCTCCTGCTCATCAGCTGCGGCTGTTTTTCTTTATTATCTGTATTTTCAGCCATAAAATTCCCTCCAGTAATTTTTTACTGTATTGCAATACAAAAACCGTTTGGCACCGGCCGTTTTTTACGCGCGCTTACGGCAGCGGCACCCGGCTTTCTGATTCCATTTTATTACCGGCAGATGCATAAATCCAATACTTACCTTTTATAACACGATATGCAAAGCGGGCATGGCAAAGCTATTGCGCGCACGCGTTAATGTATTATAAAATAAAAATACAGATACAGCCTGTAAATATGTAAGGGGATGTTACGCCATGGAACTACGGACATTAAAGTATTTTTTAACAGTAGCCCGCGAAGAAAACTTTACCCGGGCGGCAGAACTGCTGCACATAACCCAGCCCACGCTCAGCCGTCAGCTTATGCAGTTGGAAGAAGAAGTAGGCGCGCAGCTTTTTAACCGCCTGTCGCGCAAAATAACACTTACGCAGGCCGGGCTTATTTTGCGCCGCCGCGCGGAAGAAATAGTTGGGCTGGTGCAAAAAACCGAAAAGGAAATCAGCACCTGCGACGAAATGGTAGAAGGAGAAATTTCCATCGGCGCAGGCGAACTTTACGCCGTGCAGCATTTGCCGCCGCTTATTAAATCCTTCCGTGAAATTTACCCCAATGTTACCTTTGAAATTTACACCGGCAATGCCGACCAGATTAAAGAACGCATTGAAGACGGGCTGACCGATATCGGCGTAATGCTTGAACCCGTAAGCATTGAAAAATACGAATTTATACGCCTTAAAGACTGCGAGCGCTGGGTAGTGCTTATGCCGCCAAACGACCCGCTGACGGCCAAAAGCACAATCAGCCCGCAGGATTTGGCAGGCAAGAACGTTTTTATGGTAAGCCGCGGCACCGTGCGCAACGAAATTGCCAGCTGGTTCGGCAGCAGCTTTAAGGATATTATTATTACCGGCAGCGGCAACCTGCCTGCCAACAAGGCCATTATGGTTAAAGAAGGGCTTGGCTATGCGCTTATTATCGGCAGCAGCATTACTTTTTGGGATGAAAAACACATTGCCTGGCGCCCGCTGCAGCCGGAAATGCGCACAAGCAGCGTTATAGCCTGGAAGCGCCATCAGCCGCACACACCGGCCGTAGAAAAATTTATAGCCCATTTAAGGGACAACCTGCCGCAAAACTGAAAAAGGGCATAAAAAAATCTTCTTCCAGAAAAGGAAGAAGATTTTTATTTTATATTATTTGCGCAGCACAAGTTTAATAAATACCCTGCTGCCTTCATATAATAAAATCATCGGCACTGCCAGAAGTGTCTGCGTTACCACATCAGGCGTCGGCGTAATGATTGCCGCTAAAATAAACGAAGCAACCACCATATAGCGCCGCCCGCGCTTCAGTAAAGCAGAAGTTACCACACCCATCTGCGCCAGCACAATAAGCACCATGGGCAGGTTAAAAATAAAGCCGAAAGGCACAACCAGCATCAGGAAAAAGTCCAAATAACTTTCTATCGAAAGCATCGGCGCAATATTGCCGCCTGTAAAGGTTGTAAAAAAGTGCAGCCCCTGCGGAAATACAAAAAAGTATGCAAAAGCAATACCCGCCCAGAACAAAAGCACCGACGAAGGCACAAACAGCATCAGCGCCGAGCGTTCCCTGCCGGTTAGGGCAGGCACCAGAAACGCCCACAGTTCATAGAACAAAACCGGGGCCGCAAGCAACACGCCGCAGGCAAGCGCTATTTTTATGTAAATAAAAAACGCTTCCGCCGGGCGCATATAATACAAATTGGTGGCAGGCGCCGTCAGCACTGCCACAATTTCATCAATATAAAAGCTGCTTACCAGCGTGCCTGCGGCAAGCGCCGCCAGGCTATGCAGAATTCTGCGCCGCAGTTCGCCCAGATGTTCCGTTAAGGTCATTGCCTCATCATTGTTATCTAACGGACGGCCATTATCCATAGCTTGCGCCGTCACTTTTTGGCTTCCGCCTGTACAGTTTCCGCACCGGCAGACGCAGCGTCCCTGGTTTCCGCGGTTTCGGCAATTTCACCTGCTTTTTTAATTTCTGTTTCCGTGCTGTTTACAGCCTGCTTAAATTCCTTCATGCTTTTGCCAAGGGCAGAACCGATTTCCGGCAGTTTGCCGGGACCAAAAAAGATAAGCCCTATAACCAAAATAAGCAAAAGTTCGGGTAAGCCTAAACCAAACATAATAATTCCTCCTTGCAGCCGCTTTATTATAAGTTTTATGCTTTGCTACATATATAGTAACACTTGCAGCTAACTCTAAGTCAAGCCTTATTTAAAATTTAATCTCGGGCTAACCTTCGTTTTACTTATACTATACAAAGCGCCTCAATCTATGCTGATAAGTTCATAATTGGGGTTGCCCATTTTCAGTTCTTTCATGTAGCTTAACTGGCGCAAACCTTCGCGGCTTTCAATGCGCTCAATCAAATCTTTGTTGTCGCTGCCCGGTTTGTCATAAACCAAATCTACGCTCGCCTGGTCAATAGCCAGCAAATCTACGGATGCCAGCATACCGATATCGCCTATCGTCGGTGGTTCGGCTTCCGGACCGGCGCAGTCGCAGCGCACGGACATTCTGTTAAGCACATTAATATAGGCAATGCGTTTGCCAAAAAAGTCCGTTACGGCTTTGCCTGCCTCCGCCATGTGCTCCATAAAATGCGCCCCGCGGATGGAAAAATCGGCATTGTGCTGCATGGCCTTGCCTACTTTGGCATCGGCACAGCCAATGGCGATATTTTTAAGCGAACCGCCAAAACCTCCGGCAGCGTGGCCTTTAAAATGCGTCAGCACTATCATGCTGTCATAATCCACAAGGCTTTTGCCTACGGACATTTCCTTAAAATGTTTGCCCCCACGCACCGGCAGCATTACCGCGCCGTGCTCGTCCATAATATCCACCGGGCAGAAATTCCAGCCGTTGGCGGCGATGGTTTTGCGGTGCAGCTCCGTAGTATGCCGCCCGCGTTTATATAAAGTGTTGGTTTCTACAATGTTGCTGTCGGGTATGCGCTGCTGTACGGCTTTTACAAATTCGCGCGGCAGAAAGTTCTGCCCGCCGATTTCGCCGGTGTGTACCTTAACTGCCACCTTGCCGTAAATTTCGCTGTTAATAAGCTCGTACAGCTTAACCATGTGCTCCGCATCAATATGGCGGGTAAAATATACTTTGGCACAGCTGCCTGCTGCCAGCGGTGCTTTAAGCTGCCTGCTGCCAATAACCGGCGCCTGCGCGTAAGCCCTGCCAAAATCCGGCAGGCTGAACGCCGCCGCGCTGATTGCCGCCGTACCGGCAAGTTTTAAAAAGTCCCTTCTTGTCAGTTTATCCATTGATACGACCCCCTTTAACAAACCATATAATAAAAGCATCAGCATACCTTATACTTTCATTATAGATGTTAAAGCGTGCTTTCAGTCAACGGCAAAAACTGTGCCATTCTGTACAAAAGGCTTGTTTAAAAAATTTTTACACTTTTATCAGTTCGTAATTGGGGTTGCCCATTTTCAGCTCGCGCATATAGCTTAACTGGCGCAGTCCTTCACGGCTTTCAATGCGTTCAATCAGGTCTTTGTTATCGCCGCCCGGCTTGTTGTAAACAAGGTCAACGCTGGCCTGGTCAATCGCCAGAATATCCGTTGAAGCGAGAATTCCGATATCGCCGATAGTGGGTTCCGCCGCACTGCGTCCGGCGCAGTCGCAGTCTACGGACATACGGCGCATAACGTTAATGTAAACAATGTGTTTGCCGAAAAAGTCCGTTACGGCTTTGCCGGCTTCAACCATGTTTTCCATAAAAGCGGCATTGCGTACGCTAAAGCCCCTGCCGTGCTGCATTATTTTGCCAATCTCACCATCGGCGCAGCCAATGGCAATGTTTTTAAGCGAACCTCCATAGCCGCCCATGCTGTGCCCTTTAAAATGCGTCAGCACTACCATGCTGTCGTAATCCACAAGGCTTTTGCCTACGGACATTTCCGTAAAATGCTTGCCCCCGCGCACCGGCAGCATTACCGCTCCGTGCTCGTCCATAATATCCACCGGGCAAAAATCCCAGCCGTTGGCCATAATGGTTTCGCGGTGGCGCGCCGTAGTGCTGCGCCCGCCGCCATAAGCAGTGTTGGTTTCAACAATCACGCTGCCGGGAATCTGTTCCTGCACAGCTTTTACAAAACTGCGCGGCAGGAAGTTTTTGCCGCCCTGCTCGCCGGTGTGTATTTTAAGCGCTACTTTGCCATAAATATCGCTGTTAATTAGTTTATACAGCTTTACCATGCTGTCTTCATTTATTTTATCCGTAAAATACACTTTGGCGCGGCTTATGCCATCCGCCGCACTGCCTGCCGCAGCATTAACCGGCTGCCCGGCAGTTGCCGCTGCCTGCGTGGCCGCGTCGCCAAACTTGCAGCCTGCCAGCCCCAAAACCGTAAAGCCTGCCAGTTTTAAAAAGTCTTTGCGTGAAAGCCTGTCCATATCAATGCCCCCCTTTAAACCATAACGGCATACAATAAATTTGATTTGCCTAAATTATACCCGCTGGAGCCGTTTCCAAGTCAAGCATAAAAGTAATAAGTTTTTAATATTTTCAAATTTATAAGGCAGGCTTTAACGCCTTCACAAAGCGGCAAAAAAGGTACGCCAATATTTTAAGCAAGCTATGCCGCTGTAATATTAATAAAAAAAGAGGACGGCGAAAAGCCGTCCTCAAAGGGTTATGTGTCAGAAGAACTGAAGTTTTAAATTAGAAAGTGAAAGTTACATCAGTCCACAAGGTCTGAGTATCTTCACTGCCTTCACGGGATTCCATATCAGCATATTTAACATTGAATACAATGTTTTTAGCGAGAGTCAGGTTAGCACCTACATCATAGCCCTGATAACCGTCACCTGCTGCGGTATCTCCCGGGAATACAGCATAGCCGCCTGCAAACAGGGTAGGTTCAAGGAAGGTTGCGAGCGGACGGTCGCTGTAGTTAGCATACAGGCCCCAGCTGCCAGGTTTAGAAGCTTTAGCACCACGATAAGCAAGGCCTACCAAATAACCGCTTTCATCACCATCGTAGCCATTAACATCACTGTCACCATAGAAATAGCTGCCACGCAGGGTCAAATCTTTAGCAATTTCGCCATCAAGAGCGAGTTCCCAAATATCCTGTTCACGAGCAGTATCAGCTTTATAGTAATGGAGGTCAGCACCAACTACACCAAAATTCCCTTCAACACCGGCTACATATACACGGTCGCCGTCTTCTACGCCGCCATCAAAGAAACCATTGCCGGTATTTGTCCAAGCACTGCTGGAAGCTTTATAAGCCCAGCCGATAACTTTAACATTGTCGCCATAGCTGAGTTTTACACCATCGCCGCGGTTATCGACTACATCACCCATTACGAAGTCCTGACGGCCTGCTTCTACTTTAACGCCACCGATAGGACCGGAAACGTAAGCCCAGTTCAGTTGTACATCATCATCATTGGGTTCAGCGTCAGTGCCACCCCAAGTATCGCCATCAGTGTAATACTGTCTGTTTTCAAAACGTCCGGTATAGGACCAGTCTTCGTTTACCTGACCATTCAGGAACAGACGGGTACGCAGATAACCTTGATGATTGCTGCCTGCACCATCAACGGAACGATAAGATGCACGGATCTGACCGGTGATTTTTACGTTGTCAGATTTTTTCTCGAGGTTAGCAACGCGAACGCCGAGGCTGTCGAGTTCGTCAGCAAATTCAGCAGCTAATTTATCAACATTAGCGCCTTTTGCCATTGCTTTTGCTACAATCTGAGCCATTTCATAGCGGGTCATCAGTTTATCTCCGCCGTAGGTGCCGTCGGGATAACCATCTACAACGCCTTCTGCTGCCAGTTTGTTAACAGCATCATAAGCCCAGTGGCCGGCCGGTACATCGCTGAACGGGTTAGCTGCATATGCGGATGCAGTTACGCCGAGAGCCATTGCCATTGCTAATACTAAGGATTTTTTCATTTTGTTTTCCTCCTTTTAGAAAAACACTTTATATTTTATAAAGCGCGGAGGTACAAATTACCGGCTTTTGCCAAAACTTACGGTGCGAGTCTCCTGGTTTCCTCTACCTGTTTTGCCGCCTGCCTTTAACCTGTGCCTTTTGCGCAATATAACTAAGCCAAGGCTTTGCCCCTGAGGAATTGGCAAAGCCTTAAAAAAAGAAGGCGTACTTGCAATACGGAACAGTGAAAAACTCCGGCTAAAACTGCCAAAAGGGATGGAGAAAAATCTCATGTTCCCAACCTTCTTTTCCCGGGCAAAGTAACAACCGGCCTGACCGGCCAGTCTTTCTTCACAGTTTTATTATATAAACGGCCAGTTTAATCTGCAATTTCAATAATTAATGCCAGTTATTAGCGGTGCTTATTAATTGCCGGTGTTTTTCTGCGGGCGAAAGGCTTCCAGAATTACGTTTGCAAAGTCTTTAATGTAATTATTGGCATTGGCCTTTTTCCAAAAGAGGTAATATTTTATCTGTGCCTGCTTGCCGCCCTGGTACAGCGCCAAAATGCGGATGCCCTCGCTGGGCTTGGTATCGGGTGCGGCGCTGCCGCCAAACAAAAAGCCGTTGCCTGCCGCTGCCATAATGCGCGCTTCTTCTACGCTGCGCGCAAAAACAAAACTGCCTTCAAAGCCCAGCACCTGCGTATAAAAATCCTTTTCCGTTTCACGCTGTTTTTCATCCGCTACCAGAATGCAGGGAATCTGCTCCAAATCTTTCAGCTCGGCGCAGCCGCCTTCAAAGCCGCCGTAAACAGAAGATACTTCAATAAAGCACGGCAGCGATACTACCGGCAGCATTTCATATTCTTCTGATACTACATGCCTTTGCAGGTTAAAGGCTATATCCGTTTTGCCGTCGCGCAGAAGCGCGGCAATTTCGTCATGCGTGCCGCCGCTTACATTCAGGCGCACGCCTGCGTTTTGCTGTTTAAACATGCTTACCGCCTTATACAAACGGGCATCGGCAAAGCTGTTAAGGTAACACACTTTCAGGCTGCCTTCCTGCCCGGCAGCTGCGGCAATAGTGCCGTTTTTAAGTTTTTCCGTTTCGCCAAGCAGTTTTTTGCCGTGGCTGTACAGGTATTTTCCGGGTTCAGTCAGCGTAAAGCGGCGCGTGCTGCGCACCAAAAGCTGTACCCCCAGTTCTTTTTCCAGCGACAATATCTGCTGGGATATTGCCGACTGCGATATAAAACATTCTTCGGCCGCTTCTGTAAAGCTGCCGGTGTCCACTACGGTTACAAAATATTTAATCTGCCTCAGCAGCATAAGCCGCCCCTCCTCTCTCAGGAACTGTATTTTTATTGTAAAGTTTTGACTTTACTTTCAGTCAAGCCGTTACGCAAATTTTTCAAAAACTTTTCTTATTTTTGCTACAAAGCCTTTCCTTGCCGCATAAAAGCATGTTTTTTTAATTATTTACTATCATATACAACAGACTAAACTCAAAACAAATTCTATTTTTAATGCTATTTATAAGAATTTTTTATGAACATTTTTCAACAGCCCTTGACTTAGAGCCGTCTTCAACTTTTATAATAAAGGCGTAAAAACAAATCCTGCCCAGGGCAGGCTAAAAGGCAGGGATTATTATGAAAAAAACAGCCAGAATTTTGCTTGCGCTTTGCGCTTGCATGCTTATAGGAGGTAATGCCGCTATGGCACAGGACAGAATGGAAGAAAGCTCCGCAACTGTTAAAGCCCTTTACGGTGCGGAAAATCCGTGCAGCATTAAAGGTGCGCCGGAACTTGGCGAGATTATGCAGAAATTTATTTACAGCGATGTGAATAATCAGGTAAAAATGCCTTTGGCGCAAAAAGAGCTGCTGACACTGGTGGTTTTAACTGCCAACAACACTCCGGAAGATATCGGCATTCACATTAAAGGAGCGTTAAATGCCGGGGCAACGCCCGAAGAAATACGCGAAACCCTTTACCAGTGCACGCCTTATGTTGGTTTTGCACGCAGCAAGGCCGCGCTGATTGAAATGCAGATTGCTTTTGAAGAAGCAGGCGTAAAACTGCCGCTGGAAAACCAGGGCACAACTACCGACGCCGACCGCATTGCCAAAGGCGAACAAACGCAGGTTGACATTTTCGGCGACCGTATGCGCGGTTTTGCAAATTCCGGCAAAGGCGACCAAACGCACATTAACAACTGGCTCAGCGGCAACTGCTTTGGCGATTACTACACCCGCAAAGTGCTTGATTTAAAACAGCGCGAGCTGATTACCTTTACCGCAATTATCACGCTCGGCTGCTGCGACCCGCAGGCCAAAGCACATGTTAACGGCAACCTTGGCGTTGGCAACACCCGTCAGGATTTAATTGACGCCGTTACCGTAGCGCTGCCTTACATCGGCTATCCGCGCACGCTCAACGCCATCAGTGCCATTAACGCCGTTGTACCGGCAGAATAAAAAAGTTTCCCCGTTCCGCAAACAAAAAAATCCGCCCGGAGGCGGAAATTTACGAAAGAGGAGCAAAGCATATGAAAACTAAAAAACTTTTATTAGCATTATGCGCATTTATGATTATGGGAGGTAATGCCGTTATGGCACAGGAACAAACAATACCTGAAGAATTTGCAAAAGAAAACATTTTTGGGCTTGGCGAAAAAAACGTGGCTTACCAGCAGTATTTTATCGGCCAGAGCTATTTAAACCCGCTGACCAAAGAACGTGTGGGCACAGCCAACGTAACCTTTGAACCCGGCTGCCGCAACAACTGGCATATTCACCACAAAGGCGGGCAGATTTTACTGGTAACCGCAGGCCGCGGCTACTACCAGGAATGGGGCAAACCCGCGCAGGAACTTAAACCCGGCGACGTTGTAAATATTGCGCCCGAAGTTAAACACTGGCACGGCGCCGCACCGGACAGCTGGTTTGCACACATTGCCATTGAAGTACCGGCTGAAGGCAGCAGCAACGAATGGCTGGAACCCGTTACCGACGAAGAATACAGCAAATTAAAATAAACCGCAGTAAACAAGCACGAATAAAGAATCCGCTTACACAAGTACAACCCTCTTCGCTGTTAAAGCGAAGGGGTTATTATTATGCCTGCGGCAGCAAATAAAAAAAGCACTGCAATACTGATTACAGTGCTTTGGCTATAAAATAAAAATGGTGATCCACCCGCGACTCGAACGCGGGACACCCTGATTAAAAGGTATGTGGCAAATTAGCCTTTAATCAGCACAACAAAAGGGGTTTTAAGGTTTTTGCATAAAAACAGTAAAGCCAGTAAAGCCGCATTATACCGCAGTAAAAAATTACCTATTGCTCCCATATTGCTCCCACTATTATAAAGTAAATTATTTGTAATTTCAAGTACATATTAAACGGGAAAAGCCGGTAACACTTTTAGCGTTACCGGCCCAGGTAGTTAAGCCGCAAACTTAACTTTTCCAAAAAAAATGTTTGAACTATTTTTAGGGTAACACAATATTAATAAATTTTCAATAAAAACAAAAATAAACCCCAGCATCAGATTGATGCCGGGGCCTATTTTTAAGGAGACTGATTCTATTGAATCGAACACCTTTTGAGTGCGCAAGCGATATTTTAACAAAGACGCGTTATAAATGTCAAGCATTATTTTGTGATAACTGCGATGCCGGTAGTTACAAGGCCAACGCAAAAACCATTAAGCCAGCCTTTCCAGTATGCACGCTCTTTAGCTTCCGCCGCAGCTTCCCGTTCCGCTTCTATTTGCCTCCTCAACTTCACAGTATATTCGGTTGCAGTCTGCAACGATTTTTCGGCACTCGCCAACGATGCGTTGGCAGTCCGCAAGGCCTGCCGTGTTTTCTGCAACTCGTTCCTGGCTTGCTGTAATAAACTGGTCAACTCGACCGAGCGTTGCTGTTGCGCTGTCAAGTTCTGCTCCAGCAGTATCAAGTTCGCGTCCAGTAACTGCATGTTCTCTTTCAATCGCATCCATTGCTGCATCGGTACGCTGATGTACTTCTGCTGTTCCGGCATCATTTCCGTAGCTTCGCACGAAGCTATAAAATGCGGTGCAAAGCACCACAGCAATGATAATAATGTAAATACGATTATGATTATCAGATTTTTTCTGCTCATTTTCCATTTTTTACTCCATTTAATTGATATACCGCCATATTTGGCTTGTGCGCCGTTTTCTCTGCTTTTGCGTAAAACCATAAGCATTGGCATTAAAAATCAGTGCACAAGCCAACGTCGGCGACGGTTTTTCCGATTATAACGCGAAATTGTGGTGTAACGTGCCGCAAATAAAACCAATCAGCACGCCCAACCAGAACCATTTGTCGCTTACGATATTTTTAAGGGTCTGCATGGTCATCACCTCCCTTCAATTTCCAAAGCCGGCCGTTTTTGTAATTTCATTTTCACGATAAAATTCGCGAGAAATATCGCGTATTTAATGATTTCGATACCATTCCGCATTGCCGCGGATTTCGTCTAAATGCTTGTAAAGATTATCGCCCGGACACGCTGTTGCCATAAGGTCACGATGCCCCATCACAATGCTGTCGCTGGCAATAAGTCCGTACGCATCGCAGATGTCAGCTATCAACATAGGCAATGCGTTAATCTGCGCTTCTGTCGGTTCTGCTAGGTCAAAGTTGCCGCAAACATGGATACCAATGCTACAATAGTTAAATCCTTCGGCATGTGCACCTACTACCCAATCAGGACGGCCAAGTTCTACCGTGCCGTCTTTGCGGATAACAAAATGGTAGCCGATGCCTGCCCAGCCTAAATTCTGATGACTGCGGTGCAGCTGTTCCGCCGAAAGGTCATCATCTGTCGGGTTGCCGGTATGGTGGATAACGATGCGGCTGGTATCATCACGCGGTGTTAAATTGGTAAATTGCAGGTTGTAGTCTTTTGGTTTTACCCTTTTAAAAATCATTTTGTTTCGCCTTCTTCCGTTTTAAATCCAATCTCCGTTTTGCTGTCTTCCAGTACATCAGGTACACCGTCACCGTCACTGTCAACAAAGCCTTTGCCAATCATTAAAATAGCCGATGTAAATTGCGCGCCGACCAGCACTGTAAGGAACTGTATCAGCGTATTTACATCGGCTTTACCGGTATTCCACCAGTTCGCACAAAAAGCTATGTTGAAAAGGATAATCTCGGCAGCCAGCACCACTGCATAATAAACAATAGCTTTTGTGCCGATGCTGGCCGGTATCTTTTTTATGCTACTGGCCAGCAGGTCTTTAATTTTGGTTAACATCGTTACCTCCTTGCGTTGCTACAGGGTGCTGCTGTGCCTGTTCATACATTACTTTTATTGCACCATTACCGCCCAGCACATGATAGGCTTTGTACATATCATTAAGGTTTTCTAAATTGTACACTTCAATGTACCCTTTTTCGTCTGCCCTATGGCAGATATGGATAATCTCTGTGCGCAGCAGACTGCGGATAGCATCGTCACGTGCTTCGGCACGTACATCATATTTTTTGTACAAGCCCCAAGCCACTTTAAAAATACCAAGTTGCACGGCAAGACTTAACAGCTCCGCCCAGTGTTCAACAATAAAATCCACTTTTACTTAAACCTCCTATCCGTGTTGCCCACGAAAAAAGCATTATCGCCACCCCTTATATATCCAAGTATAAAAACAATCAATTTAACCACCCCCTTAATAAAAAAGCCCCTGTATACTTATTACAGGAGCGTGATAAATATGTTATTAAAACAAAAACCACCAAAGCGTGCCAACGGCAAAGGCAGCGTTACTCTGCGCAAGGACGCCAACCGTGCAAAACCTTATATGGTGCGCACATGGGTTGACGGCGTTGGTCAAACCTATATCGGTGACGCAAAATCCTACGAGGACGGATTACTTATGCTGGCCGATTTCGGCAATCATCCGGAACGCTACCTTAAAAGTTACAAGCAGGCTACATTCGCGCAGATTTATAACCTTGTTTGCGGCGAAACCTTTAAAGGACGTGAACTGGACGATACCACCATAGCTAATTACCAATCATCATTTAAGCACTGCCGCCGGATATGGGATAAACCTATATCAGCCTTACGCACTGCCGACTTGCAACAAATAATTACCGATACACGCGACAGCGGCGGCAATCACGATGCGCAGAAAAAGGTGCGGACGGTAATGCACCATGTTTATAATTACGCAATCAAATTTTGTATTCTCGGCAGCGATGCCGTTGATTATAGCCAGTATGTCACGATTGATAAGCATAAACGCAAATACCCAAAAACGCCCTTTAACACCCGTCAATTAAACCGCGTACGTACCATTGCCGATGATGTTACACACCCGCTTGCACGCTGGGCAATGTGCGTTGTAATGATGTGTTATGCGGGCACAAGGCCCAGCGAATTTGCTGGCGTGCTAAAAAAGGACGTATCTTTAAAACGCCGCATTTTTAAGATTGGCAAAAGCAAAACCGAAAGCAGCAGTAACCGCATAATACCAATTAGCAAGCGAACATTACCCTATTTTGAATTTTGGATGCAGCAACCCGGCAGCCATTTAATAATGCTTGACGATGTGACGCCGATAAATTACCGCCTGTTATTTGCACGCTTTAAAAAGGTAATGCAGGTTACACATTGCAAACATACACCACATGAATGTAGGCACACACTGGCAACATGGCTTGATAATACCAAGGCAAACTCACACTGTGTAAAGCTGATTTTGGGCCACGCCGAAAAGGATATAACAAAAGGCGTGTATACGCATAAAACCATTGCCCAACTGCGCAAAACCATTGACCTTTTGCCTTAATGGTACTAACGTGGTACTAATTTTGGCGTGTACACAGCATGTAAAGCCTTGCTGCACCTGCGTTTTGTTGGTACTAATATGGCACTGTTTTTACTTTGCGGTTAAAATAGCTTTCAAAGCCGCTATTTATCAGCGTCCTGCGTGTTTTAGGTTTTGCTATTCCAAAACGATAGTTTCTAATTCTTCTTTTGTAGTCGCCGCTTGTACTTCTGCCTGCTTTGCCCATCCCGCCTGCTTGCACGTGCCTATGTGCATAGACAGGTCTGCACACCAGTTCATTACTTGTTCAGCACTAAGCATATAAATAGTTTTTTCTTCTGAGCCTTGTGCATATCCGCGTACCGGGCAGCCAGTAGGATATTTTTTAGCAAAAAGTTCTGTATTAACATTAAGTGCAATTCCCTGCATTGTAAGCTGCGTATCTTTATCACTATCATACGTTACAGGTACACCGCTGGCACTACTTACAAAACCACCAGTGATTTTAGATGCAGTCCATGCGTCCACTTCACGCAATTTCTGTTGCTGCAATTCTTCAAATGTCGGTTCGGGTTCAGGTTCCGGCTGTTCTTCTTGTTCATATTCCCAATTGCTACCATTCCATTTAACCTTGTAGCCTTCTTTTTCTGCCAGTGGTTCTATTTCAGTACAGCGCGCCGGAATGTTCCAGCGCCCGGACGGGCTGATGTCGCTTTTATCAAGTGTTAAAGATTTTTCGTAATAATTCTTTTCGTCATAACAATAAACTATTTTGGTCATTTTTATTCATCCTTTCTTTTTACAGGGCAGTGATAACGTTGGAAGTATTGCGCCAGGTATACCTAATATAGTGGGGGCAGCAAATATATCTAAAACAGATGCTGCCGAAAGCCTTAGCCCATCAATAGCAACAGGTGCAATGTACAAATCAGCAAACGGCAGAACTTATGCTGGCGGAAGCAGTGGTGTAAATGCAGTTCAAATTAACTTTGACGCTTCACGTGCTAATAGCATTTATGGGAATAGTGGCACAGTTCAACCGCCTGCCATTGCTTTAATCCCGCAAATTAAGTATTAACAGACAGGGCAGTGATACGCCCTCTGCTGTAGCACCTGGATTGCCCAATATTACTGGGTCAATTGCTTTTGCTTCATTAGCCAATCCGCAAGCGGTGCATTTTCTTTCACTGCTACTGGCGCCCAATCACCTGCAAGTGGTAATAGGTTAGCGGGAAGATTTGATTTTAATGCCGCAAATAGTAACAGCATTTATGGCGAATCGACAACTGTCCAGCCTGCTACTATTACGCTAATTCCGCAGGTAAAATTCTAAAAACAAGGGCAGTGATAGTGTTGGTAGCGTTGCGCCTGGTTTACCCAATATTACAGGTAGTATAACTGGTGGTTATGGTGGATATATGGGCAATAATACTGGCGCAGGTGCGCTGTCAGCACCGCAAAATCCTGGAAATACTGTTGACTTACACGGTGGCGGCGAACGCCGCAATAACATTTATTTTGATGCAAGTTTATCAAATTCAATCTATGGCAAAAGTTCTACAGTACAACCAAACGCCTTTCTTTTAGTTCCACAGATTAAATTTTAATACTTAATTTGCGGAATAATTTGTAACGCGGGTGGCTGTACAGTTTCTGATGCGCCGTAAATGCTGGAAGAACGGTTTGCGCTAAACATAACTTTATACCTTGACGTTGATGTTGTAGTATCGGCATAAGTACCACCATATGCGGCGGATGAATTACGTTCAGCATAACATGCGCCTTGTACAACTCCATACGCTGACGACATCAATGAAGAACCAGTGCCAGTAATATTCGGCAGGCCAGCACTGATAATGTTTACGCTATCACTGCCCTCGATAAACCGACTTCTAAAATCCGGAAGTGTCATCGTAGTGCTTCCGTCCCCTACACCAAATTTCCAAGGTTCTGTCGATGGGCTTTCTGTCCACAAATTTTCATCTGTTGCTATTTTTGCAATTCGAACATAATCGCTGCGTTGAACAGTCGCACCATTATATTTAACGCAGCCAGCGTGAAGGTAGCTGTCATAAAAAACTACGCCAACAGGCGTATTAAACCTAATATCATCAACAATCCATTTTACTGTACCGTCTGTAATGTACTGACCCATTGTATTTACACTGGAAAAACTGGGTTCAGAAGCAGCCGTTGTGCCTGCTTGCACGCAATACAAATATGCCCATGACGGCAGTTTAGGGCTATACGCTATGTCGCCATACTGATACGCTTTACTGCGGGCAAGCATATTGATGCCGGTAATAAGCGTTATGCCGCCGCCAGCGTCAGGCGTAATGCCGTTAATGCTTTGCACCACTGATTTATACGTTTTATCACCAAATAACGCTTTATTCTGGTCGCCTGCTGCCGGTGCCGGAACCATACCACGTTCACCAGCGGCCTCGGCCGTTGCGCCAGTAAAATCTTTATGTGCATTATCATCAGCATTATGCGCATCAAAAGCAGGTTCATGCGCGTCTGCGCCAGCGTCATGGGTATTCAGCGCATTTTCCATATCTTCCAACGTAACATATACAATGCTTTTATCCGTGGTAAAAGCTACATTACTCGCATTGCCTACAACAAGGTCAATTTTTGTAATAATGCTGTCAATCGGTACAGTTTTATCTGCAAGGTAGTTTGTATAGTTTCCAGCGTTAGCATACCCATACAGCTTTTCCACACCCTCATCATTTACCTTAGCAAAAATACCGACTTCACGGACAAAAAAGCCTACATCAAGGTCTGTATTATCTACAATAAACCTTACTTCAACATGACCTTCCGTTTTTGCTGTTACGGAAGACAATTCCACGCTCATTTTAGCGTTAATTAAATCTGTCAAATCGGGTATACTTTGGTCGCCAATCTGGCCATCTCCCAATTTACCTTTTGTAAAAATTAACGTGCCGCCTGCTTGCGACTGCGCTATCATATCAAGCCCGGCACGGGTAATAATCATATTCTGAAATTGTGCCATTATACCGCCTCCGATTTAATAAAAATATCGTTACGCATACTTACCATACCGCCACTTGCAGCAGCAATATTGAAATCATTAAGTGTAAAGTCATTATTGGGTTGGATGTAAATGGTATTTACCATACTTACCATTCCGCCAACAAACACATCGCCGCTGCCAATCATTTCTTGCAGCATACGTATTACAAGATTTGCCGGTATAATGCTTTGCAGCATAATTCGCAGCGCGTTGGTTTGCAGGATTACACGGTTATCAATATTAAGCCATAGTTCATACTGTGTATTTGTAGAAGCTATCACCATATCATCGCCGTACATTGCATTAAGCATTTCCTGCAATCGCGGCAACGTATACGGCAGCTGCGTATTGATACGCAATAAAATGGCCGCCCTGCGGTCTGCAAGAGTAGACCCCGGCGGCACGATTATGCCGAGCATATCCTCCCATCGCTCGGCACCGGCAACATCTATGTAATTTACAAATGTATTCAAAAACCATTGCCACGCTTCATTCCAAAGCGCCGCAAACTCATCATCTTCCATCTGCGCCAGCGTTTTAAATTCCTTGGCAGGAGCCAGCACATTTGGGAAATACCTTTCCACCCTTACTGTTCTGCGCTGGTCATCCATTTGTTATTTCACCCCTTACAGCCAATTCATCAACGCCCAGCGTCAAATTTTCTTCCTGTCCGTTCAGTTTAGTGTGCTGAATATCCGTCACGCCTTCAATGTCCAGAATACGGCTTTCGATTTGCGATATTCGGATAATAATGCCATTGTTTTCAAACGCTTCTGCGGATACGCGCTGCGTAGACTGCCATTTGCTGTTTAGTTCAGTAAAGTAATCATCAATTACTTTTTCTATTGTCGTTTTATAATCATCAAATGTTCCTGCGTCAAAGGTAACATTCAACCCGATGGCGATAGCACTATTTGTAGCACCGACTACGGTAACGGTATGTCCGATTGGTGCAATGCCAATACCCATGCCTTGATTTTGTGTCGGGTCAATAAGTGTCTGCACTTCGTCAACAAAATCAGGTTCCGGCGGTTTAAATTCGCTGGTCATAAATACCAGTTTTACAGTTCCACCACCATTCCATACTGGGTAAACCTTTACCCCGCCAACGCCTTCAATGGCGTTTACTTTTTCGCGGTAGTCGGCAATGTTTCCGCCGTACGCCTGGCTGTTAAAGCTGGCCAAATAGCGTGCGCGGAAGGTTTCTGTATCTTCCTCATTTTCGCCTGGCACAACAACACCTTCCCACATTGCTGTTTTCAAGCCAGCGATATAAGCAATCGGCACGAGCGCCCCAGCCGGTTTATTGCCTGCCGTGCCCGCTGTTTCACAGCGCAATCGTGCTGCTCCTGCGCTGCTTTCAATGACGGTGTAATTTACATCATCATAGCTAAAGCGGCTACCGACTGGCACAACAATATCAGACGGTGTAAACACACCATTGCCTTCGGCATATGTTGCCGGATAAGGGGATAATCCGCGCTCTTTGGCAATTTCAATCAAATATTCGCGCTCTGCCGTATCGCCGAAAGTATTTTGCAAAAACCAGTTCAGCGTTGCATACATCAGCATAAATTCTATAGCCGCCGGCATAGAAGCATCGTAAATAATGCTGCCTTCACGTTTATCCATGCTTGCAGGCACTTTTTCCAGCATACGGTTAAGTATTACTGTTTCTGTCTGACTTTCCCACATTAGATAATCGTCACCCCTTTTTCCATTTCAATGCTGCCATAAGCAGTATTTACTTTAAATTTGGCAAGCACATCGCCGCGCGTATGTGACAAGTCAAAATCCGTCACCGATTCCACCCTGTCATCGCGCGTCAGTGCTTCCCTTATCCTGCGTGGCAATTCGGAGTATACATAAGGCAAAGGCTTGCCGAAAAGGTCTTGCAGCTCTACACCGTAGTTCCAGCTATAAATAACATGCACATAGCGTTCCGTGTTCAAAATTTTATAGCAAGCCTGTGCAATAGCGTCCAAATCATCAACGCTTCCGCTGATGCGCTCATCAGCTATCAGCATACGATAAGATTTTGACGGCATCTGTGCTGCTTCGGAAACATTAACCACCGTTGCCGCTGCCGCCGGTAAAAAGCCCATAACATCACCCCCACTGCCCGCTTAAATTGATATGATTATTAACGCGGCTTAAAACAATAAATTCCTGACCGCCTGCCTGCCGCACTAAAATAACAGCTTCGCCGACACTTAATCCGTTATGTACGGTAATGCGCTTGCGTCCTGTATATTGATGGTTATGGCTGGCAAAAGCACTGTCGCCGCCACCGCCGCTGCGGTTTTGCGTGGTGTGATTTACCGTAATATCTACATCATAATCGCGCACAAGGTCGGTCAGTATTAAAAAATCCTCGGTCAGTGTTTCCTGTTGCTCCGTGCGGATAACAAGCGGCGCTGTGCTTTCAACCATGCCGATGCAGTAATCAGTAAGGTTACTGGCTTCCACTACCTTTTTGGCTGCCTGCTGTATAAGCCCCAGTAAGTTTTCGCCATTCATTCAAACACACCGCCTCTCAGGGTTAAATCCATTAAATGTTCATTATTCCGGTAAGTGTGTTTTACCGCCTCCACCAACATTTTCATTTGTACATGTTGCTTGTCAATTAAAAGGTCAATGAAAATAACACTGCCGCCGCGCACCCTGTCATCACCCAGCGCGTTGCGGATGGATAACGATTGCCGCACACGGTTATATTTTTTTAGCATTGCCTGCGCCTTATCCGGCAGACTTGTTGCCTTTTTAGGGTTCACTGATTCTGTCAGCTGCAAAATACCCCAGCGGCTCATTGTCGCCGTGTCCTCTACCTGCCAAACTTCGCGCAGGCCTGTATCTTTATTATCAAAATACAGTTTAATGCGATTATAGGTATCTTTATCAATATCGGACTTAAACGCAAAATTTTCTGCCGTTTCGCTGTCAATTAAAATATCAACCCGCATGTTCTCCATATTTTTTACGGTAAGTTTACCGTAGTCATCATATAAAATAAACAACTTGCTTTGCGCCTGCGTGGTAATATCAAGCGCCGTCTGCATCATATCAAACAGCGTCTGGTCGCCGGCGCGGAAGCGCGGAATAATATATTCTGTATCGGCAATTTCGCCAACGGTTAACTGAAAATCCGCCGCCAGCTGTGTAATAATTTCCGATGCTTTTTTGCCAACCGCGCTGTAAACGTGCTTGTTTTTAAGGTAGCGCAGCTGGTCGTAAGCAACTATGGATATTACATTATCTTTATCCAGCGCCCGTGAAAAAATAATGCCCTGAAAAATACCGATATCGCCGCGTTTAACCTGTACAATATTCCCTTCGGCAATCGTCAGCAGTTCGTCTTGTACCGCTTTAAATGTCAGCTTACCGGGCTGCCCTTTCCTGAACGTTTCAATAACCATACCGTCCAGTACGGAAGGAATATATATTTTACCGTCCGCAGTATGAATTAAAACATTTAAATCATTCAAGCCGCAACACCTGCCCCGGTTGTACGGCATTCGGATTTAAAATACCGTTAAGATTTGCAACGCTGCGCCAGTTAAGGCTGCCGCCGCTCGCCATTTTTACGGCTTCAAAAACCGACTTTTCTTTTGTAACCGTCCACGCGCGGCCTACACTTTTATCCGTTTGGCGTGGTTTATTTACTGTAACAACCTGGTTGCCATTTTCGTCGGTTGTCACGGTAACCTCTTTCGTGCCGTAGTCACGCCATTCTTTTAAGCGCAACGGCACAATAATGTCGTAGGCATTTTTGGCATCCTCGCGCATGGTAAAGTCTTCTACCGTTACCAAAAAGTTGGTATCAAACAGCATTGCGAAGCTTGCCGTCATGCGCGTAATTATCAGGCGTACCGGACTGTTGCTGTTTTTAGCCGTTTGCAGACTTTCCAAAAAATTAGTCGCCGGCCGGTAACTAAAAGCGTTGCCTAAAAACGCCGAAACAGCATTGCCAGTAAGCGACTGGGAATAGTCAGCAAACGGATAATTAGCATTCGGCAGCAACGCTTCAAAGCTGATTTCTTTCAGCCCCGGAGTTTTAATAATATTTATTTCGCCTTCGTTGATAAGGTTGATGGTTTTATTTTTATTGTTTACCCGTATGTCCATGCGCGGCGGCGGCACGGGCAGCATAAAATCGCCAAGATAAAAATAATAACTCATGCGTGCACCGCCTCCGCTCCTGCATCCATCGCAGCACCCAGTTGGTCGATAAGGTGCGTAATCATACCATCGGCATCAACGTCACTTGCGATATTATTCTGGTTTTCCACCTTAATATCTACGCGTGCCGTAGTATAGCGGTTTATTACTTCCTGTTCCGCCATATCCCGGTAAAATTTCAAATCCTCATCGACGATATCCATTGCGTCCTTAATGGCTTTGGTATTCCCTGCAACATCATCAATGCCTGTTTTAATGCCGCCGAGTTCTCCACTGCCGCTTACCGGGTCAACGCCCGGCAGTTCCGGCAACATATCACTAAAGGACCAGTTTGCTGCAGCATTATAAGCCCACTTTGCTTCGTTGCCATAATCCAGCATACCCATGCGGTAATCCGTTAAATCAACACCGCCGTCAATTTTCTTTAAATCAAGCTTATAATCTGCCGCTTTAAAGTTGGTATCAATATCAACAACCTTGCTGATACCCGGAATTTCAGCAATCATACCGATAATATTTTCAATGGCCACACCAACCAAATCGACGATGCCGTTCCAGATGTTTGCAAACAGGTTATAAGTTGCGCTAACCGGGTCAACAAATACATTTGCCAAAAATTCGGCGTAGGAAACGAACATATTCCATTGTGCAGCTATCAAATTGTGGATTACAGCATAAGCTGTCATAAACGCGGCTGCAATAAGTCCTGTTGCCGAAATATTCGCGCCTGTAAATTCGTTTACTGCCGCCACACCAAGGTAAATAGCACCGACAAAGGCAATAATGCCGTAAAGCACCCATGTTAACGGATTTGCCGCCATAGCTACATTCAGTCCGTCCTGTGCTACAGTAAGCGCTATAATCGCCGCCGTTTCTGCGGCACTTGCAACGGCATGGGCACCTGCCGCACCTGCGGCAAGTAAAGTCTGCGCACGGCTCGCCGCCATAGCCGCAACTATCATCCACAATACCGGCACGATAAATGCGTCGTACCTGTCAAAAATACTATACAGATATTCCGCATTATTCATCAGCCCCAACAGCGCGGCGCTGAACACCTGCACTGCAAGTACAGCATTATCTGCAAACGCCATTGCGGCAGGCGAATTTGCCATATCGCTTATAGCAGTATAAACCGGCATCAGCGCGCGGTCGCCACGTGTTGTTATATTCGTCCAAATATCCTGCCACTTAAGCGGTATCTGGTCAAATTTGGCGTTAATATCATCTGTTGCCGATAACATTGCGTTTTTAATAATATCCGCTGTAATTTTACCTTCTGCGCCAAGCTGTTTAATTTCACCAATGCTGACGCCCATATAATCTGCAATAACCTGGTTAAGCATTGGTGCGGCTTCTGCAATGCTTCGCAATTCGTCACCTTGCAGCCTTCCGCTGCCTAAAGCCTGCGTCAATTGCAGCATAGCATTTTTTTGTTCTTCTGCCCCGGTACCGCCAATGGTGAAAAGCTTTTGCACGTTTTCTACAAACGGCACAATCTCGCGCGGATCAGGAAAAGCTTCTCTGGCAGACAACCCGATTTTTGATACACTGTCAGCCATTGTCTCATAGCTGCCACGGGCCCGAAGTGCAGACGCATAAATCTGGTCATTTAAGCGCACTGCTTCTGCCTGGCTTCCGGCAATCATTTCAAGCCGCGCCTGCATACCGCTGTACATATCGGCTTTGGCAACCATGCCGCTAATCTTATCCAGCGCCATCTCTGCGCCGCGCATAACCATGTCGCCGATAATATTACCGACAGCAAACTGACCAATGGTGCTGCTCAAAAATCCGCCGCCGCTGTCAGGCACTTTTCTAAATTTACCCATCATGCCATTAAGCGCGCTTTCGGCGCGCAAAGCAGCATCGGCAATGTCGGTAACACCGTTGGCCATTTTGTTTAATACGGAAGAAGTGCGTCCGGATTTTTTCGCAAGGCTATTGGCCGCGCTTTCTGTACGTTCAATAGCAGCAGCTGCAGCATCCTGCCGGTTCATAAGGTTTTGCGCAGCACCGGCCATTTTCTTAAGTGGGCCGGACACACCGTCCATCAATTTTAAATATTGTGTCAATGTTGCCATGCGCTCATCTCCTCCTGCCTTTTTTGCTACGCTGTTTCATTTTCTGCGCTTCTTCTTTATCACGTTTTAATTTAATGGATACTGCCGCAAAAATAAACGCCTGCTCATTTTCGGGCAGGCGCAAAACTTCATGCGGCAGCTTATGCAGTTTGTGGAAGCAATAATATAGGACATTTGCCCATACATCACCTCCGTTAATCAGTTTTTTACACGTTTAATTTTATCGGCCATGCCGGAATCAAAACCGTTGGCTTCGGTAATAGCCATCGAAAGGTCTGCATATTCCCCCGGAAGTAGCATAGTCCTTGCCAGCTCCGCCGCACCAACTGCGCCATAACTTTCCTGCAAAGCAGCATCGTTAAGGTTTGGATAAACAACGCACTGTTCAATCATCAGGTCGTTATATTTTTCGTTGTCAGTTTCAATACTGGTCTGCCTGGTACGCGCATCGGTTACACGCTTTTTGCATTTTGCACGGATTTTCTGGCTTTCCGCCTCTGTCAAAATACGGAAGCGCCACGGAATAGGCTTGCCGTTTTCGTCAACAAAACGCTCCGAGGCAACATATTCCACCTCGTTGTATTTAATGGCGTTTTCCGCCATAAATGCTTTAAAATTATCTGCCATTGTTTAATCCTCCTGTTACTGCATACCCTGCAAATCAGCAAATTTTTCCGGCAGTTCAAAATCCTCAAATGTAAAGTCGGTATCCCATTCCAGCCAATCGCCGTCAGCGTCGAAGGCAGCAATGGTTGCCGAATCCAGGTTGCAGTCCTTTAAAATAACGGTCTGCGCGCCGACGGTAGAAGTCGGGTCTTCGTTGCGCACCTGAATATCAAAATAAATATCTTCGCCGGTATCTTTATACCGTTTTACAAGTTCGGCAAACTTGGAAGTATTGCCGTACACCGTCATGCTGCCGGTGCCGTTCCAATTAGTGGCGCGGTGCCCCAAACCGGTTTTGCCCAAAATCGGCACTTCCACTTTATTTTTTTCAACGCGCGCTTCAAGGTTTTTCGCCTGCATCAGCAAATAACGCTCGCCGTCGATGGTAATATAGCAGCTTGCCAGCTTTGCAGATACCGCGTCACGCGCGTGCATTGTCCTTACAGCGTCAGCCATAAATTACTCCTCCTTCCGTCAGGCAATAATAATATTCATGTAAAGTTTTTCCATGCACATCGTCGGCTGAATTGCATATTCCGCCAGTACAACCTCTTTAGACTGCCCCTGCTGCGGAATAGGCACATCATCGGCGTTAAAATTCTGAATAGCACGGATACGCTGCATTTCTTTTTCGTAGGCAACAAGGTCGCCCCACAGTGCAGTACGCCCTTCCACGTCATTCGGCTCCTTGCCGAGATAAGTTTTGTTAAACAGCCTTGCAATGTCGATAGCGTGCTGGTCCAAAACACGGATAACCTGATTGCCGGAAAAATCTTCGTTTTTCTGCTTTGTAAAACTTGTGAAGGTATTAATATCGCGCAGGATATTGACGTCACCAACAATATCGCCGTCCACGGCATCGGTTACGCGGTGGAAAATCAGCTTGCCGTCAGTAATGGCTTTTTCAAGGTCAGACTGTTTGTAATTGGTATCCACGGTAAAATCGCCGTCATAAGTCTTGTTAGTGCAGCTTGCATTTACCGCGCAGCTTGCTTCCGCACCGGTTACCCAGTAAACAAGCGAAGCCTGGTTTTCGCCTTCATCGGTAACCTTATTGGCGATGCTGATAACGCCTTCATAATCCGCGCCATCATAATCATATACTACGCACTGAAATTTGGCGCCAACCTCATCGCGCATACGTTTGGTAAACTGAATAATCAAATCCTGTACGGTGCTTTCGGTAGATACGCAGCCAAGCGTATTAAAGTAATACGGTTCAATAGCATCAAGATAGTTTTGATATTGCAACGCAGTAACCATGATGCCATTGGTGCCGCCAGTTAAAGGCGTTGCAGCAGCCACAGCATCAGATATTGTACCGCTACGCTTAAATACTACATAATCGTTGTCGGTAAGCTCATCCCAACTTGCTACTGTTTGCTTGTCAATAACAGTCATCGTCGCAGCCGTTGCAGTTGTTGCTGTGCCGGTTTCCGCATCGCCCACTACATCTGCGGTTTCGTTAAGATATGTAACTACATCATACATATCCTCATCATCTACATTTACCTGTACTGCAACGGCCAACGCATTACCACGCGCGCCGCCATATTTTGCCGTAGCAATATCATTGCTTGCCTTTACCGTGCCGTTATTAAGACGGTAAAAATAACCGGTTTGCAGGTTTTTAAACAAATCACGCAGGCCTTTCATTTTATCAGCGCTGTAATCGTAGCCAAAATATTTAAGGCTTTCCTTTTGGAAGTCCTCATTGGTTACGGTAAAAACTTCACCTTCCGGGCCCCAGTCAAGTTCGAGCGCCATAGTACCATAACCACGGTCAGCCATGTTCACGCTGGCACGCACACGACTGGTAAAGTTAATGTATGTACCCGGAATCTTTTTATTTTCGGTAAGCCAGGTACCGCCGCCTAATGCCATAGGTTATTCCCCCTTTTTGTTGATTTTATTTTTTACAGGCGTTTTAAAAAATTTATTAAGTGCCTGCTGTACTTCTTTATGCGAATAGCTTGCGTTATCCGATAAAATAACCGTCAGCACATCACGGTACTGGCGGTATTTTTTAGACTGCACAAGCTGCATTTTTGTAAATTTTGCTTCTGCCATAATTTACTCCTTTAGTTCCTGCATCTGAATGAGTTCCTGCATCAGCGGCGCTTCCGGGCGCGGGCGCAGCAGGAAAATATCATAATGGACCGAAAAATGCAGTTCATTATCCTCGGTTTCGTGTTCCATCTGTGTACCGCGGATTAGACTGCCGTCCATTTTTATGTACTCCAACACCGGATACAGCCTGTCAGTAACAGCATTTATTTCCTGCTCCTGTGTTTTACGATTTCCTGCAAAATAAGTAACCTGGTATAATCCACGCCGCAGATAACGCCTGCCGCGCTGCGGTTCCATGCTGCCGCTTATTTGCCGAACAAAAAAAGCTGGTTCTTTAAAGTTCTGCGGCACCTTATTGGCATAATATACATAATCGCCGCCAAACTCTGTACGCAGTGCGTCTATTATGCCCTGCACAATCGCCTGCGACGCTACATCTTTAGCCATTCCAATGCCCCCTCAGATACTTTTCAAATTCCT
>OHMS01000139.1_pt1 | contig 40455 bp, 75 predicted proteins | sample 1569351 | NCBI WGS metagenome assembly OHMS01 (sample SAMEA3879571, study PRJEB24766) | human gut metagenome | biome: human-associated habitat; feature: feces | place: USA | collected 1985/1987 | reverse complement strand
ATATTATACTACATTTAAAAATTATTGTAAAAAAAAATTAACCTATAAAGATTAATTTTAGTATTTACTAACTTGGTAATTTTCAACATCAACTGAAGTTTCTTGACCAAATAAATCAATAATAATTGTAAGACGATTGTTTTCAGCATCAATACTATCAATCTTACCACTCATACCATTGAATGGACCATCAATAATATTAACATTGTCACCAACTTTCATTTCATTATCAATATTTACTCTACTCATTCCCATAGTAGCAAGAACTCTATCAATTTCTTGAGGTGGAAGTGGTGTTGGTTTTGCACCTTTTCCGCTTGAACCAATAAATCCTGTTACACCTGGTGTATTACGAACAATATACCAAGCTTCATCAGTCATTATCATTTCCACTAAAATATAACCTGGGAACATTTTTTTAACTTTTTCTTTTTTAACACCATCTTTTACTTCAACTTCAGTAGTTTCTGGTATTATTACTCTAAAAATATAATCTTGCATACCCATACTTTCAGTACGCATTTCAAGTTTTTGTTTTACTGCAAGTTCATGTCCGGAATAGGTATTTACTACATACCATTCTTTTTTTTGTTCTTCCATTAGTTAATCCATCCTTTCACTAAAGATAAAAGTAAATTTAGTAATAAGAAAAATCCACATACAACTAGGCACATAATAACAGTGGCAATAGTATACTTAATTACCTCTTTAAAAGATGGCCACTTAACAAGTTTCATTTCCTTTTTAACGCCTTTTAAATAACTTTCTTTAGGCGCTTTTACATTTTTTTTCTTAGTAGCATTTACTTTTTTAACGTTTTTTGTTTTTTCATTTTCTTTTGTCATAATTCCTCCAATAAAAAAACACTCTTTCGTGTTCATTTATAATATACTATATTTTTTTATAAAATGCAAGTGTTTTTTATTAAAATCCTCGTGTAGACCCTCCACCACCTGAAGAACCTCCTCCTCCAGAAAAACCTCCGGATGAACCACCAGATGATCCTCCAAAAGATGAACCGCCTCCATAATAGCCAGAACCTGAACCTATACCAGATAAAATATTAATTGATAAACCAAAAAAATAACCCATTAAATTATAAACTGAAAATAAATCAGATATTACTTTAATTCCAGTTTGAGATATAAAAGTATTTGCAAAAAAATAAATAATTGTAAAAATAGCTATTTTACTAAACCCCATATATCGAATTATTAAGCCTATTATAAATCCAAGAAACATACCTATTCCTATAATAAATGTAGAATCACTATTGCCATTTGCATATGGTTCATTATAATTTAAATTCAAATTGTTTTGAACAACAATCTCTTTATAAAATGCATCATAACCATTTTTAATACCTTCATCCCATTTATTATTTTTTAAATATGGAATAATATAAGTATCTTGAAATCTACCAGTTTTACCATCAGGTAAAATTCCCTCGAGTCCATACCCTACTTCTACTCTAAATTGTCTTTCTTCAAGGGCAAGTAAAAGAAGTAAACCATTATTTTTAGTTTTATCTCCTATACCAAAATTTCTAAATAAGGTATTTGCATAATTTTCAATTGTATCACCCTCTAAATTATTTACGGTAACAACAACTATTTGTGTACCATCAACATTTGCAAGTTGGCTACTTTTATCTATAATATATTTTTCAGTTTCCGAAGACAAAATATTTGCATAATCATTAACATAAAACTCTTTTGTTGGGCTAACTATCGCATTTACATTTAAAATACTTAATAAAAGAAATAGAATTAAAAACTTAATTCTATTCAAAAGATACATTTGGAACCTCTTTATCAGAGTTATTAACCTCAAAATAAGATTTTTCTTTGAAATTAAATAAAGAAGCAGTTAAATTATTAGGAAATGTTTTTACAAGATTATTATAATCTTTAACAGCATCATTATAATCTTTTCTAGCAACAGCAATACGATTTTCAGTTCCTGCAAGTTCATCTTGAAGATTTATAAAATTAGTATTTGATTTTAAATCAGGATAATTTTCAACAATTACATATAAGTTATTTAATGCTTTAGTAAGCTGTTCACTAGCACGAGCTTTATCCTCGACAGTACTTGCATTTACTAAATTTTCACGAGCAGTTGTAATACTATCAATAACTTTTTGTTCATGAGTCATATAACCTTTTACAGTATTTACTAAATTTGGAATTAAATCAGTTCTTCTTTTAAGTTGAACATCAATTTGTGCTGCAGCACTTTCAACATTTTCATTTTCTTTAACCATTTTATTATAGCCACTACCTAGTGATATACCAATTACTACTATAATAGCCACTACAATACCTATAATATAACTTTTTTTCATATATACCTACCTTCTAATAACATTATATAAAAAAAAATAACTATTTTTAAGTTATCGTTTATTTTTTAACAAGTCTTCGTGTATAAGCTTCCTTTATAAGAGGATCTTTAGGATGCTTTTTATTATAATGTCCACAGTGTTCTTTTTCAAATCCCTCTAAACAATCATTAATCTTTTTTAAATTTTCATACATAATCATATTTGCAGTGTTTTCATCAATCATTTGACAAGTAATATAATTAAATCTATCGCGATCAATTCTTTCAATTAAATGAAGATAATCATGAGAAGTTTTTTGTCTAAGGATTGCACCATTCCAAAATAAATAGCCATCACCAATACCTAAAACTTGAGAATCTTTTCTAGCCACAATTAAATGATGAAAACTAAGTTCATTAGGATTTACAAACTCATATCCCATAAAGTCACAACCCAGTTTCTTTAATCTAAAAATTTTAATCATTTCTTTAGTGACATCTTTCATAAAAACCTCTTATACTACAAAATACTCTCAACAATTTCATTTTAGCACAAAAATTAGCATTTATAAATATAAAATCACTACTTTCTATTGATTATTTCAAATAATTAGTGCTATAATACCAAAAGAAAAAAAGGTGTGATTTATTTATGAAAAAAAGAAATGTTGCAATTATTGCACACGTAGACCATGGTAAAACTACATTAGTAGATGAAATTATTAAGTATACTCATACATTTAGAGAAAATGAAGATATTAGTAATTTAAGTATGGATACAAATGATATTGAGAAAGAAAGAGGTATAACAATACTTGCTAAAACTACTTCCGTTGACTATGATGGTTATAAGATTAACATTCTTGATACTCCAGGTCATGCTGACTTTGGTGGTGAAGTTGAAAGAATTATGAAAATGGTTGATGGAGTCCTTTTAGTAGTCGATGCTTATGAAGGACCTATGCCTCAGACAAGATTTGTTTTAAAAAAGGCTTTAGAGGCCGGTTGTAAACCAATTGTTGTTATTAATAAAGTTGATAAACCAACTCAAAGAGTTACCTCTGTAGTTGATGAAGTACTTGAATTATTTATTGAACTTGGTGCTACTGATGAACAAATTGAATTTAAAACAGTTTATACAAGTGCTGCTAATGGAACAAGTTCTCTTTCAAATAACCCTTCTGATCAAGAAAAAGGTTTCAAACCACTTATGGATTTAATTGTTTCTGAAATACCAGAACCTACTGGAGATGAAAATGCTCCACTTCAATTTCAACCAGCTTTACTTGACTACAATGATTATGTAGGAAGAATTGGTGTTGGTAAAGTATTTAATGGTAAAATTAAAGTTGGTCAAATGGTAAACTGTATAAGACTGGATGGTACTGAAAAAAGCTTTAGAGTTCAAAAATTATTTGGTTATGTTGGATTAAAAAGAATAGAAATTGAAAGTGCGACAGTCGGAGATATAGTTGCTGTTGCGGGTCTCGAAGATATTTCTGTTGGAGAAACTTTAACTGAAGTTGGTAATCATAATGCCCTACCAATACTTCATATTGATGAACCAACACTTCAAATGACTTTTGGAGTTAATACTTCTCCATTTTCTGGAAAAGATGGTAAAATCTTAACATCAAGAAAAATTGGTGAAAGATTATTCAAAGAAACACAAAGAGATGTAAGTTTAAAAGTTGAACAAATTGATAGTGAAAACTTTATGGTATTAGGCCGTGGAGAACTTCACTTATCTATCTTAATTGAAAATATGCGCCGTGAAGGTTTCGAACTTGAGGTTTCTAAACCAAAAGTTATTATTAAGGAAATTAATGGTGTAAAATGTGAACCTTATGAAGACTTACAAATTGAAATAACTGATGAATATATGGGTGGTGTTTTCGAAGAACTATCTCAAAGAGGCGCCATAATGGGAAATATGACACATTTAGGAAACTTAATTAGAATTAATTATGAAATTCCATCACGTGGACTTATTGGTTTTCCTACAAACTTTATGACTTTAACTAAAGGTTATGGTATAATGAACCATACATTTACTGAATTCAAACCTGTTGAAAATATAAATATAGGTGAAAGAAAACTTGGAGTTCTTGTTGCTAGTGAAGAAGGAAAAGCAACTGCTTATTCTCTTGGTGGCCTTGAGGACCGTGGTACAATGTTTGTTGAACCAAATGAAGAAGTTTATGAAGGTATGATTGTTGGTGAATGTAATAAAGATGTTGACCTAGCTGTAAACGTTGTTAAAGGAAAAGAACTTACAAACACAAGAAGTGCTTATGCAGATAAAACTGTAGTTTTAAAAAGACCTAGAATATTCACTTTAGAGGCAGCACTTGACTTTATTAATCAAGATGAACTTGTTGAAATTACTCCTCATCATTTAAGAATGAGAAAGAAAATTTTAAATACAGAACTTAGAAAGAAATTTGATGCTAGAAAATAGCATCTTTTTATTTATAATAATTTTATTAGATATTGACATAGTCATTACATTGTCATATAATAATATAGAAAGGAGAAAGATATATGGAAACCATAGCAAGTACAACTAATCTTAATATTAGAATAGATTCAAATTTAAAAAAAGAATCCGACTCACTATTTAAAAGTTTAGGATTAAATATGACAACCGCTATCAATATATTTTTAACTCAATGTGTAAAAAGTAAATCTATTCCCTTTGAAATTTCGGAACCAAAATTAAGTAAAGACTTAATAAAGGCTTTACAAGAATCCGACAAAATAATAAATGATCCTACAAGAAAGAAATATCACGACATTAATGAACTCGTGAAAGCTCTACTTGATGATTAATACAGAAAGTCAAAAAACAAAATACGGGATAGATTTTACAAAAGGATTTAAAAAGCAGTTTAAAAAGGTAATTAAACAAGGAAAAGATATAAAAAAGTTTTCCTATGTTGTAGAAAAGTTAGCAAATAAGGAAAATTTAGAACCAAAATTTAAAAATCACACACTTGTTAATTGCAAAGAATATTTTGAATGTGGAGAATGTCACATCGAACCCAACTGGTTATTAGTTTATAGATACAAAGATGATAAATTAATTCTTTTGCTTGTAGCCACAGGAAGTCATAGTGAACTATTTAAATAACAAACTCAATTTTTGAGTTTTTTTATGTGTTAAAAAGTATTTTAGGCAAAATAAAAAACCTCTACAAGAGAGATTTTATATTAACAATGGTAACCCGTAGGGGAATAATATTAACATTTATCTAAAATATTTTTTCTCATATTTTAGGCAAATATTTAATAATAAAACACTCTTCGAAACCCTATAACACTATAAAAGTGTGTTTGGAGTGTGTTTGGAAAATGAATTGTAAATATTATAGAACTAGAACAAAAAATTATAAAAAATATGGTTATTGTACGAGATATAAAAAAGAAGTATCTCTATTTTGCAAAGAATGTGATATTGTCGAATATAAAGATCAAAAAAACTTCAAATCACGAACCAGCAAACAATCTAAAAGAGAAAAAGGAAGATTTAGTATAATCTATTCTGATTTAACTAAATGCTGTGAATGTGGTTTAAAAACAGGTGATTTTGATATTAGAATAAATCAGTATACACGAATTGAAAAAAATGAAGTCTTTGAGGGTTGCTACAGACAAGTTTCAATAAAGTTAGGTATGGTAGCCCCTCTATGTATCTTTTGTCATAAACAATTTCACAAAGATATATTAGGAATGAATTTATCTTTTAAAATCAAATTTGAAAAAGAGTATCTAAAAACACATACTAAAGAAGAATTTATAAAAGCTTTCGGCCAAGACTACATTTTTAAATTAGAGCAAAGTAATAAAATAAATAATCACGAAAAAGAAATGGGAAGATTATAACATAAAAAAAGAGTTTGGATGTAGACATTAAATCTATTCCAAACTCTTTTATATTACTTTACATACATTTTATTTACTAAATCTTGAACTTTATAATAGTTATAACCAGCATTTGTTAGTCTAACTTGTCTATCATTACCATTACCCCATTTTCCAGCAATAACTTCTTTAGCAATTTCTTCATTAGATTTTAAGTTAGTGTGATTGCCTTTAACAAGTTCATTAACTCTAGCTTGGATTTTTGAATAATCATAACCAGCCTTTATTAATTTTTCTTTTCTTTGAGGATTATTGCCCCATTTACCATCAAGGACCTCTTGTGCAAGATCATCAATTGTTTTAGTGGTTTCATAATCTACATAAGGTAAGAAACCGTGTTTTTCCCAGCTTCTACTTCCACCTTTACCATTGTAAGTTCTTTCCCCATTTTTACCAATTTGAGATTTAACAACTTTCCAAGTATTCCATCCAGCAGTGGCTTCGATTACATTACCATCACCAACATAAACACCTGCGTGTCCATCCATCCAAACCATTTCACCTTTTTGAATTTTAGTAAAATCTGATGATACATTTTTACACTTATTAATCATTGAGTTTTCACCGATATCTGGAACGCCATTTGAACCATACACTGCTCCACCGCCACGAGGTTTAGTTTTATCATTTTTCCAACCCCATAAAATACCTTTAATTAAGCAGATACAGTCCCAATTCCAATACTTGCCATCCCATTTACCCCAGCCTCCGCTTTGGTATTTTGATGGCTCTTTTAAAGCTAATTCAAGTCTATTTATAAAATCATTTAATTTTATCATAAAAATTAATCCTCCTTAATTTCTGGTAAGCCAGCAATTGAAGTTAATAGTGATGTAATACCTGCTAATAATGAAGCGGATAACACCACTTTCCAGTCAACTTCACTGATGATTGCACTTGCTCCAATAATACCTACAGCAGTTTGTGCAACTGTTTTAATTGCTCTCACACCTGCTGCTTTAATCCATTTTTTAAAACTTTTCATTATATTTCCTCACTTTCTTTTAAAATTTTTTCACAATGTTTTTTTGTTAAAGAATTATACCCAGCATTTAAATAAGTATCGCAAGCCGAAGTTCTTTCCCCCAGCGGAATATTATCATTCCAAATTACACTTTTTAATGACATTTGTTTCGTTGTTTTGAGTGTTTCAAGTATTTCTTCATTATTGTCTAAATACTTTTGATAAAAACTAAATACAGCCCAAATCAAGCCAATAAAAAATGTGATAAGAAGATATAATTCTTTACCCTTTTTTAATTTTTCCATAGTTTCCTTTCTTTTTTCATTTCCAGGTACCAATAGCACAAACACTAATTCTAAAATCATTTGGTAAATTTATTGGATTAGCAGCACATAATTGGATTGGACAAGGTCTATACAAAGTAAAGTCTCCAGCATTTATAATCCAAGCCGATGCTGTCGTTCCAACAACATTCATATTTAAACTAGTTATTGCTTTAAATGTTATAGGATAGTCTTGTAACTGAATTACTGGTGTTATAACTAAACTACCCCAAGAGTTCTTTATAGCAGTCGAAATTGTTTGAGTATAGTAGCATTTTAGCATACCATTAGCATATTTCTCGTACCTTCCATTATCATTAATACCCGTTTCAATTATTTTACTATTTAAATAAGTATTTAATTTTATGCCATCATGTATGACACTTGATGTATCCAAAAATGTTTCATTTGATAATTTTATTTTTTTACTCATATATTTAAGTTGATAATAATTATTTATAACCAATAACTTTTGTAATATAAATATAATTTGATAATGATACTGTTGGAGATGCACCACTACCAATTACCAATTGTTGAGCAGCTAAATTATTAATTTTATTATCACTAATTGATATTTGCTTGATTTTCCCATAGAGCCAATCATCAATACTCCAAAATGCTTGTAAAGAAACTCGTTTACCATTTGGTGTATCTACTCTTACACTTGAATACGCACTATCATTACTTTTATAGAAAATCTCAATAAATTTATAGTTTGATACATTATCATTTAAAGTTATAGTTTCATTACTGCCGTTATTGTTCTCATATAGCACTTTTCCAAGCACTTCATTTAAAAGAACTTTATTGTGAACTATACCAGTTGAATCCAAATAATTATTATCTTTATATTTAAATCTCTTACTCATTTTGTATCTATGCTAGATACTCATATTTTATATACTAATATGTCCATTTTTGTATCTACTGGAGTAATATTATTATCGTTAAAATCATTCCCATTAGTATTTAGATAAGCACTTAAAGCAGTACCATTATTTACTTTAGTTATTCCTTCTGCTAATACAAATCCCCAATGTCCATTAGGTTTTGGAGCCATTGCTCTAGCAACAATAGAATTTACAGCGTAAATATTCAATAACATATAATCCCAACTATTAGGACCTACCCATATACTAGCGTTTACTTTTGCTGCATAATTACCGGAAGGTAATGCTAAAGTAACAATACCATTAGATAACGAAGCATCACAACCATCGAAAGTAAATAGTTTATTCAATGTATCAAATGGTATATTTTGGTTGTTCATAGTAGTAGTCTTATTTCTAGCAACTGTTATAGCCATAACTAATTGTCCTTTAAAATTATTTAATATATTTTTTAATGTTTCTTTGTTATGAGTTATACCACTACTATCAATATAAGTATCATTATTTAATTTAATGGATTTAGGCATAAAGCACCTCCATTAAATTACTAGCATTTAACCTCCTTTCGGAAGTTAAAAGAAGAGAAGAATTTAAATAACTCTTCCCTCCTTTCTTTTTTGGCGAGTAGCCCGTACATACATACATACATACATACATACATACATACAAGTATAAAATTTTCCATTGACACGGTCAATGGATTTTTAAATATTTCCATTTATTTTTTATGGTTTAATTGCTATTTATATTTTTATTCCATAAACAACTTTTGGGTAATTAATATCATCGATTTGTCCAAATCCAGTATACCCATTTATACACCTATAATAGCAAGGACCCCAGTGTATATCATTTCCATTTCTCCAAATTTGTCTAACAACTACTGCATCTTTACTTATTGGTTCATACCATCCATTCCAAGTTAAATTAAGTGTTAAATATTGTGTTGGTACTATTGTTGACATATGACTTGCGCAAATAATAAGAAATTTATACTTGGATATGTCTATTCCTAAATCTGCTTCATGCCATCCTGTAACGTTAGTATCTTCCCAAATTTTTTCTATAATACTTTCATCTAATACTTTATTGCCAGCAACACCTTGATAAAATGCTCCATCAGTAAATGGATAACAAAATGTATTTTTATAAGCGATACCAAATTCACCTTCATCTGTTGGATTTTCTTTTGAAATGGAACTAAATATTTTTTTCATTCCCATTTGTGTAAGCCTAGTAGGTAGCCAATTTGAAGAGTCACTTCCAAATTTCATTTGATTATTTGTTCCATTAAAATCAAACCCATTACCTCTATTTGAAATTGATGAACTATCTAAATAGCAATTATCTTTGAGTTTTATTGATTTACTCATTAAAATCACCTTTTAAGGAGTAACAATAATAACTAAACCATTGCCCTCCTTTCCAAGTGAATTTTCCCTCGTTCGTTCGTTCGTTCGTTCGTTCGTTCGTTCGTTCGTTCGTTCGTTCGTAGGATTATCTCACTTCGTTCGATTAGTGTCAAGCACTTTAACAAATTATTTTCCATTTTTATTTCCTTTCTACCACTCTTCAATTACCTCATATTCAAGCAGTTCAATACCCTTATAATAAACTTTGTCTTTTTCAACACCAATGATATCTTGACCTACATTTAGTGTTTCAATTGGCTTTAAATTAATTAATAAGTCACTCACATTTAGTCTTATTTTAAATTCTTTTTCAGAATCAAATAACTGTGTTACACTATCTTTTGATAAAGTTAGATCAGTAATATAAAATTTATTATTTTGTATTGTCGGTGTAATAGTACCCCCAGTAATCCAAGTATCTGAATTACTTTCTCTATAATCCCAATTGATAGTTAATGAATTTGCTTTATTAGTTGCAAAATTACTTTGCCAGAAGATACCTTCAACATCAAGAATTGCCTCACTTGAAGTTTCCTCTGGTCTTTCAATTTGAAATTTTGTAACTTCAAGTTTTAAATATTCAATAACATTTAGAGTAAGCTCTTTACTAATTGGTAAATTTCTATCATCAGTCACCTCAAATACTGCTTTAGAGCCATCTATGAAATTAGTTACGGTACCTGTAGTACCATTTATACTATTTGAGCCAATTGTAAGCTTTGTAGACTTTATTTTGGCCTCTTTTTTTAGTGCATAAGTCATATCCATTTTTGGTGTAGATATGTATCTTATATATTTTTGATTGCTGCCAGTAAGTGTAGTACATTTTTCATTAGTGTCTTGGCAAGTATATGTATTAATTGTTGGACTACAATTTACAACATTAAATTCAACTTCTCTCGTGTCATAATAAGTAGATGTACCGATTATTGTTCTAATAAAAAATGTTACTTTTCTTGTAGTGCTACCTTTAGTATTTTCTCTTAAAACTTTTCTTTCGGCATCTGTTAAATTAAATGTATAACTTGTACCAGTTTTAGCAATATCTCTATATGCTATATCATCATTAGCACCTGTAAGTGAAATACAGGCCATAAGTGAATTAACACTATTACCTGCTGGGTTTTCATAATAAATAGATGGATTTGCTTCATCATTAAAACCTCCTGCAGCAGTAAATTTTGCTCTTCTAGGTATTTTAGGTAATGTTGCTGTACCACCTATTGTTTTGCTTAATTTCAAATAGCCATTGTACAAATAAGAGCTTAATGTTACACTTGCACTTCCATCATCATTATGATAAACATATTGCTCTGAATTAGTTTCTGTAATTGTTTCATTACCAAAATACCAGACACCACTACCTTCAACTGTTGGAGCATAAGAACAAGTAAATTGATATTTACTACCTCCAAGTTGCCCAGCAGACACTGCACTAGTTAATTTAGTATATATTCTTGTTCTATTATTAGATATATCTTGTTCTCCAATTTTTGCATAAAGTGATATAGTACACTTTTGGCCACTTTGTGGATACCAAGCATAGCTATCTATTAATTGATATTCAGTTGTTAATGTCATTTTAATCCTCCAAATCCGTTAGATTTTCAATTAACTCTTCAAGATGATATATTGAAGTTCTTTTTTTACCATTTCGAATAGTTTTCTTAATCTTCAAATAACCGATTTGTGCTGTACCAGTTACAATTAATTTATCAACACCTGAACCATTTTTATTGAAGATAGCATTTAATTCAGTCTTGTTATAGGACCTAATACCATTGTTATCAAGTACCGTATTATTATCATCAGTAGATTTTCCTACCTTTAAACCCGCAGTGGTAAAGTCATAACTCATGTCATCAAGTTTTTGCTCAATTTTTTCAATATTGCCATCTATCTCTTGTGTTTTTGTAGTTAAATTTGAAACATTGATGTTAACACCACTTATATCTTCTTTAATTTGTGTTAATTGTTTATTTGTTTCTGTAATGTTATTATTAGTTTCTTGATAATTTTGACTTACAGTGTTCTTGATTTGGTTATTTTCAATAACTACTTGAGCTATTTTTTCAGTATTTTCATCAGTAGATTTTGCTAATGCAGTAATTTTTTTTCTATTATGATCTACATCTAATTTGACCTTATTAATTTCTGATTTATTACTTCCGGCTAAATTATAATCAGTTTTGTTACTATCAACTGTTTCAGCACTAGTATTAACACTAATCCTACTTGCAATTTCATAATTTAAAATTGTTAATGTTAGAGTATTTCCATTTCTATCTTTAACCGAAATTATATCATTTAAATCCAAACAAAAACCATCTACAAAATTGTTTAATGTAAATGGTATATATGATTTTCCAATAAAATTTGCTGATATGTCCTCTATCATATCTTCTCTATAAAGATCGACAAAAGGATTATCTAATATTTTATATTCAACTCTTTCATCATCCAATGTTGCTGGATAAACAATGTCGTCGTTTAATCCTTCTTTTCCCAAGACTAAAGTATTAAAAGTTACAACTTTCTCTTTTGTTAATTTTATATATCTATTTCTTTCAAAAGAATAATTAGTTGCTGTAGGAGCTTTAATTTCTAGTTTTCCTTGTCTATTTATAAATGCTATACTTCCAGATATTTCAGCATATTTATTTATGACTTCCCTACAAGTTGCATTTTCCGAAAAATTTGGTTGTTTAAAATCATAAGTAGATAAATTAAAACTACTACTAGATAATTCTATAGATAACTTATCACATATTTCTTTAATTATTTCTAAACCTGTATGAGTGGTATTATTTTCCCAAACCAGATCACTATTATATGATACATCAAAATATTGTGTTTTATCTTGTACATTATTGAATGATATTGATTTACTGTTAATGTTAGTTTTAATATCTTTAGCTTGTGGGATAAATATTCCTTGCAAAATCCATTCTATTTCATTATTAACTTCAATTCCTTTATAGACTTTTATTTCTTTATTTTCTAAATCTATATTGTTGTTAGCATCATACAATTCAAATGAACAAGTCTTTGCTGGAAAACCGCCATATACAGCATTGTTCTTATGTGCTATTTTAGGATATGTTTTAATTTTGGAACCATCATATACAGTAGTACCAACTACAATTTTATTTTTTGTTTTTAAAGATGTAGATGTTTCTAATTGTTGTTTTAAATCATTACTTATTGCTTCCATTATTCCACCTTATTTGTAATAAGTCTAATTTGGAATGGCTCAATAACAAAAGAACCATTTATTAGTTTTGCGGTTATTTTATCGCCCGTTATATACATTGACCTTGTAACAAATGATTTACTTTTCAAATCATAATAAGTAACATTCACATCAGATTCACCTATTAAATTTATTAATTCACTTACTCCATCTTCATCTTTGTAATCCATAAAATCATAATATACTTTGCTCAACATTCCAATAACATCGTGCCACATACTACCATCATCAGTTCTTCCAGCTTGTTCTCCTTCTTGCATAGAATATTCCCAAGCTATATTATCCGCAGTATAGACTTTATCATTAATTTTAAAATGTTTCTTTTCCATTTTTCATCTCCTTATAAAAGTAAAATGCAGGTTAAGTTAGTAATAAAACTTCCCCTGCATTTATTTGTGCTTGATTTATTTTTTGTATTATAGTTTTGCCATCTTCATATTTATGATAAATAGTAATTGCAATTTCTTGTTTACCGACAGTACCAGAATCTTTAATCGCTTTTAATGTTTGCTCATAAATTTTGCTTTCTGGCGAGATTATTTCACCTTCTCGTTTATTATCACCAACTATCGCTAATTGAGGGTTATTTGCCTTTGCATAACCTCCGTTTGCTAGTTTTGGAATAGTAGAAATCTTAACACTTTTACCTCCAATAACTGGTATCCAATCTGGAACTTTTATCTTATTTATACCTTTGATAAAAGCATTTAAAGCATCAATGATAAGATTTAACGGTGTTTTAAAAATACCTACCAAACCATCAAATATTCCCTTAAAAATATTTTTTATGCCTTCCCAAGCTTTTTTCCAATTTCCAGTAAACACTCCAGTAATAAAGTCAATTATACCCCCAAAGATTTTAAATATGCTTTTTGCAGTGTCACTAATAAACCCAACAATAGTTCCAAATACACCTATTACCAAAGAAGACAAATAACTCCAAGTAGGAGATAACTTTTCCATTATCCAAACTATTATTGGTTGAACAAATTTATTGTAAATTTCTAATGCACCATTTACCAGTTTACCAATAAACTTACCTACCTCTTCGATTAAGCCTTTTAAATGTTTATTCCATAGCCAAGATAAAGTTTCTAAAAATGGTGTAATTATTGGCTCTAATATGTTATCCCAGATGCTTTGAAATAGGCCAATAATATTTTGAACAAATTCTCCAATGTTATTAACTAGAGGTTCTCCATATTTGTCCCATAAATCTACCAATATTTTAGTGAAATCCTCCCAAGCAGATGTAATAAATTGAATTGCTGGATCTATAGCATCTTCCCATATAGAATTGAACACGCCACTTACACCATTTATTATTTGTGGTCCCCAAGTATCTATACCTAATTGAATGTCAGTCCAATAATTTGTCCAAAGTGATGTCATATTCGAAATAGAATTTGAAATATTTTCTTTAATATTGTTCCAAGTAGCCATTGAATTATTTATAAAATTAGTTCCAAGTGTTTTCCAAAAATCCCAAATAAAGTTTCCAGCTGAAGTAACTGCTCCAACAAATGCTTGAATCGGTTCACTATTCCAAATTTCTTTTATTTTATTTCTAATATTATTAAAACTTTTTATTAGATTTGAATCTTCAACTGTTGGAGTAATTGTAGTATCACCCATACCACTTCCAGAACTTGCACCATCAGAAGAAGAAGAGTCTGATTTAGAAGATGTCTTTAAAACATTTATTTCATCTAAATTTGAAAAAGCTTTATTAATTTTCTTTGCTGAATCAGCTGCATCTTTAGCAGATTTTTTTGATGATTCACCTATTCCAGCAATACTATCATTTGTTTTTTGCACTACATCAGGCATTTTCAAACCAAATACCCCTAATAGTACTTGCATTTTTTCAAAAAGTCTTGTAATAGCACTTATAGCAGAATTTATTATTGGTATAAATAGTTGTGCTATTGGGGCAACAACTTTTCCTATAGCAACTGTCATTTGATTAAAATTAAATTTTAATTGCTGTATTTGACCTGAAAATGTTTTCGTATATGCTGCAGCATCTCCAACTTGAAATCTTGTTTCATCCATAATTCCATTATATTCAGCCTGAATCTTTTCTGCTTGAGTTAAATCATTAGTACTTTTGCCTATACTTTTTGCATATTCATCCCACATTTTAGCAACATTTTTTGTAACACCAGCATTATCTACTAGAATTGAATTTTCATTTTTTAAGCCTTCAGTTGCTGTTACAACTGCTTCGCCTAAATCATAAGAAGCTTGCCTACCAAATGCAGCACTATCTTTTAACCTTGTTAATGTATTTTCAATTTGTTCAGTATTATAACCCCTAGATAATAGATTTTTATATGCAGTTGCTGTTTCTTCAATAGAAACTAATCCATCGTTTGTATATTTTTTTATAAAATCTTGAGCCTGTGAAAATGAATTTCCTGTACCTTGAACTATACTATTTAATCCTGTAAAAGCGCTTTGCACTTTACTAGCACTACTTATGCAAGTTTTAGTAAAATCTATCACTTGTTTTACAGCAAATGCACCAGCTATGTACCCACCAATTTTTTTAAAAGAATTAGAAAAAGCACTTTCTGAAGATTTAATTTTATTATTTAAATCTTTGTCATAATTAGAATCATTTAAAGTTAAATCAACACTTACACTTCCAACACTGTTTTTACTCATTGTTTTCACCTCCTATCTAAATATTTTTGAAAATATCTTTGATATATCTTCCACTTTAATTTCTGATTTTTTTGTATTTTGATTTTTAAATGTAAACCATTTATTTCTTATTTCTTTCTCATTTTGTGTCATTTCGTTTATTTTTTTGGTATCTTTTTCGGATCTTATTCGAACCACATATCCCAAAGGTGTTTCTCCATTCAACCCACTTAAAAGTTGTCTAAATTCTTCACAAGGAATAGTATCGTATTCGTGATAAAGCCTTATTCCATATTGCTGTGCAAAACTTGATACAATTAAATCCCAGTCAAACTCCAAATCATAATAAGTCTCTGGGATTATTAGTTTTTTCGTGCTTCTTCTTGTAATTTTTTAGGATCTTCGCCTATGATTGCACCCATAATGCAATAAGATAGATAAACAGCACTTTCGACTGGTAAATTCATTTCTTCAATTTCTTTAGCAGCATCTTTACCTAAAGAAAGTTCGTATATTTTATTTCTTCTTTCTTTTTCATCAAGTGTTGTATCTTTTTGAACTTTTGTAATTTCTTCAAAAGTTTTTTGCCTATTATCAACTGTATATAATTTATCAACAATTTTTAATTGTGGGCAATTATCTCCGCTTAAAATTTCTTTTGTTATTCCTGTATCTATAATTCTCATTTTTTCTTCCTTTCTTATATAAAAAAATAGGGTAAAGATTCTTTTTAATCTCTACCCTCATACATTTTGTTTAAATTAACTTGCAGGCGTAAATGTTGGTTTTCCTTTTCCAGTTATGTCGCCGCTCAAAGGTGCAACATCAGTTGCACTACCCAAGATGTCTGTTAATGCAGTAACAGCTGTAAATTCTAATTTAGAACCATCAGGGAATTCAATTTGCCAGTCAGCTTCAGCTTCCTTACCAAGTTTATATCTCAAACCATCAAGATAATCATTTCCTGTATCACCTAGAGTTCTTTTGCCACTAAATGATCCGGATAATGCTTTACCTGTTAAAAAAGCATTTTGCCAACCACCATCATTGATTGAATACCAACTTTCAGTATTGTTTTCGATACTTAAGCTCATTTCTTCTAAATCAGCAATTTCACTATAAACTGCTGTTTGTGATGATGTAGCTGAAGTTTTAATTTTTACTTTACAATTACTTACTGCGTATTGTCCTACACTTATTGTAGCCATATTTTTTACCTTACCTTTCTTCATAAAAATTCAATTCAATAGAATATTCATAAACATTATTATCATCTGTGCCTAAATTAATAGGCTCATTGTATATCATTTCTACAAATACTCTTTTTGAATTAATAAAAAATGACCTTTCGTTATAAAAGTCATATATTTTTTGTGCCATAACTTCTGCACTATCTTGATTTTTAGTATATCTTAATAAAATTGTTATAGGTTTAATATTTGTTGATTTATTTTTTATACCGCCAAATACTCCTACATATTCTGAATTTCTTTTAGAATTATAAAAGCAAATTGCCTTTTCTTGATTATTATCGATTTTTCCTATACTAATGGAATATTCCCATCTGAATTCTTGTTTAAAATAATCTTTGTATTCCTTTAAAGTCATTTTAATTTTCCTTTCATAATTTTTACAAACGTTTTAGAAGCCCAATTTTTTTTATCTCCACTTATATATGGTTCAAACCACATACCACTAGCATTTTTGTTTTTTGTTTTTTGAAATTTATACTCTGGATGAAAATATAATCTCCTAGCATAAGGACCATCAGACACAATTGTGATTTTCCCAGCTTTCTTTTTTGAATCATCAACAAATGTTTTTCTATTTTGTAATTCTCCAGTATCAAAAGGCATAGTCTGGCTTTTTTGTAAATCACTCTTTAAAGCATCAGCAGTTTCTACTAATGCTTCTCTCATCAATTTTTTAATATATTCATTGCCCTTGTGATCTATTTTGCCAGTTACTTTAATTTTCATTTTATTTCAAACTCCGTATGATGAATTGTTCCGTTAGGATTTCTAGGTCTATAACTGGCATATATCTCATAACTATTTCCGTTTATAGTAATAACACCATCACTAATACTTTTTAATGATGGTGCTATATCACCTTTTATAATAACCTTCCCAAGCAAAATAATTTGTTTGCCATCTGCATCAATAATTCTTTTTGATTTTTCACTGAAAATACATTTGCCACTTGTATTTAAACTTTCAAGAGGACCTCCATCTTCAGAAATTCCTTCTTGGTTTAAAATAAGTGAATATTCAGTTTTCAATAACCAATCTGGAAAAGGTAATACATTAATTTTGTTTGCCATTATCTCAACTTACTATCTAATCCAGTCTTATGAATATAATCATAAGCCATTTCAGACATATTATTTTTTTGTGCTATTGTTTTATTACTATTAGAATTATCAACACTTACAGATATATCTAATACACTATAAGAGGTAATATCTCTATTATCTTCGCTATTATATCCATTTGTATAAATATACTCTGCTTGATAACAAATTGCTTCTTTGATTTTTTCTTTTTGAAATTCGGTAAGATTATCAAATCCTACTGCAATAATTCTATTATAAGTTATACTATCAATCTTTTCCTGTGCTAATTTTAAATACTTTTCAATTTCTTCATCTGGTATCTTATTACCATTAAATTCATTTGAATAGTATTCTTTATTAACATAAAGTGTCATTTGCCACCTCCTAAAGTGGTTTATTTTCCACTTCTTTCTTTATTATTTTTTTAGGAGAAGAAGTTTTTTCAACTTCTATCTCCTTATATTTCTCATCTTTTTTTAATTTATCAATATAATAAATTAAATTTTCTTCAATTACTTGACCAGTTTCTTTATTTTTGAACTTTGTCATTTGTATCATCCTTTTTAGGTTGATTCTTTTTTTCATCCTTTTTAGGTTGATTTTTAATTATTAATCCAACTGTTCTCATTTATTATCCTCCTTAAGCTGTAGGAGCTGCTTTATGGTGTAGATAAATACCAGCAACTTTATTTTCATAAACATCAGCAAGGCCATATTTTCTATAACCAAACTTCCAAGCATCAGCATCTTGGTTTACTTCTGGAGTAATTACTTTTGGTGCTATATGCTTATTGTATTGCATTACAGCATCCTTTTGAATAACCATAAAGTTAATATCAGCACCATTTGTATCTCCAGTATCTGAACCTTTAGCGTGTCTTTTATAGCCACCTTTAGTTTCACCACTAGATTTACCATCTAACATATCAATTGCAGTATAGAATCTTGTTTGTGGAACTAAAATAATTTGTTCAAATCTTGATAATACTTCTTTTGATTTAGTAGTATCTAGATCATCAATAAGGCCTTTTAAAGTTGGAGTAATGAATAAGTATCTTCTTTCATAAGTTACTTCATCCTCATCCATCTTATTTGTTGCAGCTCTTAAAGCACTAATTACATCAGCACCTGTTGATAAAGTAGCAGGTGTAGCCACTTTTGAAATACCAGTAGTACCTGCATATGTAGCAAATCTAAATGCATCGCCTTCTGGTGCAACTTTTGTTCTGATAAATTCACTTGCTAGTTTTCCATAAGCAAGGCCAGCAGTTTCTTCATCATCCATTGCATCAACAGAGAACATTCTACCTCTTTCATAATTGAATTTTACTGTTTCATTTGTCATAGTTACATCACCATTTATGTAACCACTACTTCTATCATAATCTCCTAAAGCATCCATATCGATTTTTGGAATTATGATTTCATTTGCATTAGCACCTTCTTGTGCTAGTGAAGCATCACTATCTAGAACAGATGTTAATGCAGCTTGTTTGTATACCTCATCAAGTAAAGGTACATATTTTTTAAATTTTGTTATACTATTTGCCATATTTAATCATCTCCCTTTCTTTTGGCAATAAAAAATGAGATTTATTTTAATCCCATTATTTTTCGCATATCTGCGAGTTCATCTTTCTGTTCTTCTTTCCCATCATCGCCAATTTTGAAACTTTTTTTGTTTTCTTCATTTTTAGCAATTAATTCAGGGAAATCCTTTAATAAATCTTCGATTTCAGTATTTAGTTTACTTTCATCCAATGATCCATTTTCATCAAGGATATTTTTCTTATCAACTAGTCGAACAGCCCTAGTTACTTTTCCTTCCTTGATATTTTTTCGTAATAAGGCATTTTCAATTTTTGCATTAATTGCTTCAATTGTCGCTTTTTCGGCTTTTTTAATTGCTTCTTGTGTTTTTTCATCAACACTTTTAGACTTTTCCTCATCCTCTCTAGCTTTTGCTAAAATGGATTTAGCCTTTTCAACATCATCAATGCCTAACTCCTTTAGTTGCTTTGCTAAAGCTTTTTGTTCGTTCTTTAAACTGATATCATTCAATTCTTTGTCAGTATATTTCTTTTCATCAGATTTTTTTTCAGTTTCTTTTACTCCCTCATCTTTAGTAGTTTTTGTAGTATCTTTTACTTCTTCTACATTAGAAGTTTGAACATCATCGTTCATTTTTCCTCCTTTTTCTATGGATAAGGTCATCCACACTCCGTTTATTAGATACGGTCAAACTATATTTTAGTGCATAGAAAAAGCCGATATTTCTATCGACTTATATTTGTAAGCACCATAGAGTAGATATTAAGTCTTTACCCTTCCCGTTCGGCACGCCTAACTTTTTCAGCCTACTCAGATGTAGCGTTTTTTATATCTGCTCTATGCTACCTATAAAGGTAACACAAATTATTTTTTTCTTAAAACATTTACTATTTCTCTATTTTCTAATCTTGTTTTATTTAATTCTGCATTTATTGAAGATAACACACACATAATTAAAAAAAGAAAAATAGAAATTACTATCAATATAGCTATCATTTTTTATAATCCTTTCTTTTTCTTCTCGCTTTTTCTAACATTTCATCAAATTTTTTTTGTTCTTTTTTAAATTCTTCTGTCTCGCCAATTTCTCTCATTTTTTTTAATTGTTCTCGTTCGGCTTCTGTCATATCTTCTTCTAATATAACTTTGGCCCCAGAATTTTGACTAATCCTTGCTAAAAATTTATGGTGTTCAGACAATTCCTCATATCTCTCACATTTTTCTTTTTCACTTAATTTTAAAAATTCTTTAAATGATAATTGACTCATTATTACACCTCTTCGAGATATATTTTAACATAATAATCATCCGAAAAGTCTATTTTTTTAACATAAAATTCAACATTTCTCTTAAATAATATTTCTTGTTCTTTTTTATTATATTTTCGAATATCTTTTCCTGTTTTACTTTTTATTTCCATTTGAATTCTAGCTTCTGGATTATAAATGCCACCGGAGGTAGAACTTAAAAATGACTTATGACTCATTTTTTGCCCAACTGGATAATCTTTTAAAAAACGTTCAATATCATCGCTATCAATCCAGACACTTCTTGTAACTATGCCTTCATAATTAGGCATTTTATCTAAAACAGTATCTAAATCTTTCACAACTTTAGTCAATCTATCATCTAATGGTAAATCATTTCTTAATGCTTCATTCATTTTATAAGACTCCGAACTAATATAAGTATTAAGAGAATAAATTTCATCATTTGTAGGAACAAGTTTTTTTCTTTCTCCTTTCCAAACTTTTTTGTTTTGAGCAAATCTTTGAATATTAATTGGCGATATTGAACCTTTTTCTAATCTGTCAAATCTCTTGATATTTCTATCAATATAATTTAATTTATCATTATTCATTTCATCAATTCTATTATTTATCAAATTAATATCATTTTCATATTCTTCATCGGTATAATCTTCTATATCTCCAGCTTCAGGATAATATGTTGTTAATCCGTGACGACAATTTGGATGTAAAAATCCTTGTTTCATTGCTTCACTTAGTAACATATACTTGCCATCTTTTTTAGTACCACCAGAATATACATCATCTATGAATATCTTATTTTCCCATTTTTGACATATTGGACAAGCACCACCGTGTGAAGTCGACTGAACCAAGACTCTACCTATTGATTTTCTAAAGTCTCCTTCTCCCATTAATTGAGCCCTTAAGCTTGCAGTTCTAACTGCCATTTGAGAATAACTAGCAATATTTACTCTTCTACCATTTTTATATTCAATGCAATTAAAACCTCTACCTAAAAAGTCTTTATTAGCTTCATCTATTGCTAATTTAGTCTTTTGAAGTTCGGTTAATTCTTTTGTTGCCTTATCAGTGGCTTGCTTTTCTGTAAATACACCATTAGCCACAAAAAAAGCACTTTTATGAATAACTTGCCTATATTGATCATTTGCCATTCTTAAAATTGCCGTATTTGCTTTTTTTAAATCATTATTAACTGCTCTTATTAAAGCGTTAACTTTTCTATCGTTAGTTCTAAAAAAACTATGATTCATTATCTTATTAGGTTTTAAATTCTTACCCATTATCTTGTTATATTGATTAATTGCTTTAATAGACCCTTGATTAAGTTCTTCTTTTAAATGATCTGATATGTTTTTGGAAAGTTGTTTAACATAACCGCCTATAATTGTTTTATTTGCTTTTTGATACCTTTTTAATTCTTTTAACTTCTCTGCTTGCCACTGAGAATACTCAAAACCAATGTCTTTTTCCTCTTTAAGATGCCTTTGATAGTTTCTTTTCATTGAAGATATCAATTCCATTTCCATATCTTCATATAATTTTTTTATTTTATAATCATTCATTAATTATCACTACTTTGAATAATCTTTATATCAGAATATTTACAATTAACAGTTGTTGATACAGTATTATCTTTTCGCTCTGTAAAACTCATTTTTTCATTACCATCCCAATTAGATATACTAAAATAAGTTATATTTTCATAAGTTTTACCATCATATTTAACTTTTAATCCTTTTATTGGTTTTTCTTTACTTTCTACCATTAAAATCACCTCCCTTTGCATTTAATATTTCTTCATTTTCTATTAAATCTAAATCTTCATTAATTGAAGGTTCATCCATATCAACTATTCCGGATTCATTTTTAATTCTTTGAACTTCTTCCTTTTTCCATTTTTCATCCTTTGTATCTCCATAAAGTTCTTCAACACTAGTTTCAACACTCATAATCCCATTCATTTTTGCTTTACTTATGGTTTCTATTTGAGCCTCAAAGGATGGATTAGCATAGCCACCAAAAGATGCAGTTCCAGGATTATCACTAATCCCTTTTCCATTCATTGTGTCATACACTTTGAAAGTAATATCTACCATATCACTAATAACTTTTGTAAGAACTTCAACAATTTGATTTCTTTTATATAAAGTAGTTTTTTCTTTTTCTCTTGTAGCTTCTGCATTATCTATCTTCTTAGTGTCAATACCTAATGTACTTGGACTAATTAATCCAGTTAAGCATTGATCTAATGCAGTAATGTAAGTACTTAATAATGCTTCGTGTTGAATTTGTCCTTGTGTTGTTGTTATTTTATTTTTACTTGCACCATCTTCAGAAACATCTTCTTCAGTTGATATAAAGTCATTATCTAAATCACTACCTCTTAATAATAGCCCAGTATTTGGATCTCTCGGTAGTAATGATTCTGGTATATAAGTCTTTATTTGCCCTTTTCTTAAAGCAAGCATCCATTGAGACCATACTTCATCAAATGCATCAAAATTATCAAGTTTTCCATCAAACAAAGATTTTCCTCTGCCAACAAATTTTTTTGATTTTCTAAACATAACTGGAAGAGCCATAATAAATTCATTAGGATTTGTCACAGTCTCATATTTTTTTATTAATTCCGGATAATCTTCTATCTTACATTCTTTTCCTTCTTTATTAACTAGTTTATATGTTATATATTTTTTTGAATATCTTTCTAGAAGCGTATAATGTTGTTTATTAATAATTTTTTTAGTTTTAAAAATTATTGCTACTAATCTTCCTCTTTCATATTCAAAATCAACTCTTGAACCATCATAATATTCTATAATAGGATATTTACTTATTTCAGTATCAACAGTCCATTTAAGTGCTCCATCCCCACACACCAGTGTTCCAACAACTGCATCTCTCAATAATGCTTTTGGTTTATTTTCTTCAGCAATTTCATCCCATTCTTCTTGCCTTTTTTCTACTTCTATTTTATCTAAATCATCAGTAGATATATCTGCTAAAGTATCAACTATCATTGATGGCAACCCAGTATGTATTTTCCTTATATTCATACCAACTGTAGGTTTGCTACCCCAAAAATGAGTATTACCCATTTTATCATTTAATTGTTCATATAACTGATGAATTTCATTTGGATCACCCCTATACCAAATATTATTTATAAAGGCTTGACTTTCATAATTATTAATTTGTTCAATATCAATTTGTACTGAACCAGGTGTTTTTATTTCCAACCAATTTCTTAACATATCTTTCATCCATCCCATCTTCTATCACTCCTCTGTATCGGCATCTTTTATCATTTGTTTTATCATTTCCCAGTTACCTATTAACTTTTTAAATGGTAACCACGCATATTGGCAACCTTGTATATGATGATCGTTTCCATCTTCTAGTTGTCCATCTTCTGTATAACTATAAGTATTAGTTTCATTAATATAATCCTTACAATTTTCTACAATAAAAAAGTCTTCAGTATTTAACCAAGACTGTTGTAATTGAACTCTTGTTAAGTTCTTTGTTTTTTTCCACGCACCCTCAAATATATAAATGCATCCAGTTTTTCTTTTATATTTTTTAGCTTCTGCTATTGTTCCTGCATCAGCATTATCAATAAAAATGTATCTAGCAAATCCCCATTTGATTTTACATTTTTCAGCAAAATTAATTAATTTAGGTATAACATCGCTTGGAGCAAATGGTATTTCTCTATCTTTGTTGTTATAACCCTCTTCATCTAATAAAATACATTTTCTATCATCAGTTATACCAATGAATTCAAATGTAAGTTTATCATGTGATTTTTTTGAATAAGATGTATCACATCCTATTGCAAATCGTACAAATTTTCTTTTCTTTTTAGGTTCTGGTTCTTTCCAGTCTTCAAACATTGCTCTTTTTTCACTTATAATATGTTTTTCAGCAATAATATTAAATACAAGACCTGTTGCTTTACCTCTTAAGCCTTGTATTTTATTTTTATATAACTTTGTTCCAACTGGGACCGATTCTATTATTTGTTTTTTCTTATCTTCACTTAAACTTAAATTGTGATTAAATGTAAAATACCACCAAGTCCAATCAGCAACCTGTGGTTCATTTAACATTTTTAATAACTCTATCGGGGCATCACTTTTGTATTTCTCTATTGGCCTAGATTTATTAACAAACTCTGTATAGCATTCTTTATTTGGATCATCAGGGTTCATTGTACATAATCTATAATCTGCTCTCATAAAAGCTTCTCTAACATAATCCATATCAGCTATATTGAATTCATCAATAAATAAAGCATATACTTGTCCACCTAAAGCTTTCTTCCATCTTGCTTTATTATCATAGCCTAGAACATAAATTATTTTATTTCCATTTTCAGTATGAAAGACAATGTGTGGTAAACTTATTTTGCCTTTTCCATTTGGATTATATTCAACACATCCACCTGCATTATAATCTCCAAATGTTTCTATTAAACCTTTATCAGAATTTATTATATTTTTTTCAATTGTACCTAAATCTAATCCAGAGATTATGCTCGGCTTTGTTCCTTGATAATTTGCTATTTTAAACATTAATTTTGGCATACCAACGGTGGTTTTACCAGCAAATGTAGTCCCTTCCAAAAATTCAGTACTACAATCATATTTTAAAAAATCAATATATTTTTCACTTAATGGAAATTCTTCATTCACTCTTACCACCTAATTGCCTAGATATAGATGATAATATTTTTGTTGCTTCAGGGTTTTCAATTTTAACTGTTTCAGTAAACATCCCTAAATACTTACCAAGCAATTCTAATGCTTTAACTTTATCGTAAGTTTCAACTGATACTCCATTCCTTGTTTTTTTATAGCCTGCTATAACTTTTTTTTCTTTTATATCTAAATTATCAGTGTTAGACATTATTACATTCGGCATATTTACTTTTGTATTTTCATCAATTTCAATTTTTTCATTTACTACTTTAGATATTTTAGTTCTATCAGCAAATGCTATTGCTGTTAACTCATTTACTATATCTTCTATTGTAACTGTCGTTTTCTCTTCAACTTTCTTTTGAAGTTCTTGTATATATTCTTTTACCTTATCATTTCTTAACAGCCTACTAGCACTAGCCATAGCTGTTTCTTCTTTCTTACAGTTCTTATATACATTTAGATAAGCCTGTGTTCCATTCATACCTAATTTTAAATATTCTTGGCAAAACAGTTTTTGATTATTACTTAACATATTGTATTCACCTCACAGTCAAATTTCATTTATAATCATTTAGTATATTAAGTACAATTGCTATACTTGCTATTGTTATTAATAATGTTAAACCAATTATGATCATATAATTTTCCTTTCTTTTTAATAAATACTGTACTAATATTTATGTATATGGCTTCCTAGATAGTTGCTAGCTAGGCACTATCTCTAATCTGGGTTAATTCTTCTTACAGCGTAAGAGTAACACGATAACTAAATACCCTTGTATATTTTCCCTTTTTGAGTAATACAACTATAACCTCAATAAATATCAGTACAGTATCTATAAAAAAACAACCTTAAAATAGGTTGCTTGGCACGCAATGATATAAGTACGAGATATTAAGGTTTTCTATTCAATTCTCCACTCCCTAATATATCACCGGTGCAATGTTAGTACATTATTAGTACCATATTAAGTAAATATATTACTAGCACCCTAAACCACACTAGGCATCGGTTCTTTAAGACTTTATATATTTACTAGCACCATAAAGTAGATATACGGTTTAAATTGTTAATTACTCAATTCTTCTATGCTTGTCGGTAGGACTATTTAAATAGTTAGCATTTCCATTTAAACAAACCTTTGCCCACCCACCTTTTTATATCTACCCTATGCTGCTAATAATAGCAGCACGGTGATTTTATTGTCTTATTTATAGACAATGTGCAAGATAATACGATTTGAAAGGAGGTATAAAAAAGAACATTTTTTAAACCTGTTAGCTGTTATCGGCTTCTATTTTTCTGGATTTAATACTATATAGATGACATAGAACATAATATAATATTAAATCCCCCAAGAATAGTAACTTGCGTATTATCTTCCACATCGGCTATAAAGCCGGCTGGGGTTTTTGGACCAGTAAAGGTATGAAAGACACTCTTTGTGTAATCTTCCACAATACTATAGTACACCAAATTAATAGGACATAGTGGGACATAATGTGACATTTTATTGTTTTTTTGCGTTACTATATAAACGGCGACAATGCCTAGCTGAATAATTAAATGTTTTACTTATTTCTTCCCATTTCCATTTTAATGAATCTCTAAAATATACTATACATTCTTCTATAGGTTTGGATCTTATCATTTCTCTAATCTCGTTAATTGCTTGTTCTTTGTAGGAGTCATAAGATGCTTTTACTATATCAAACTCACTCTCTAATTCTTCTTTCTTAACAAATTTATTTAACATTATATCTCCCTTTTTACCGCCCCCTACTACAATATCTTTCCAAGTTATAGCTGTAACTAAACTCATTAATCTATGTTCTTTTTCTGCTATCTTAATTAATCTGCATTTTAATACTTTCATTTCATCAAATAATTCTTTAATAGTTAATTTTTTTTCTAATATCACTTAACCTCCTATTTTGTAAATTTCCAATTATTTATTTCTATATTATTCTTTTTTGCATAAAGTAAAAATGCTTGTTTCTCCGCTTCATTTCTAAAACCTATCAAAATACTTGGTGGTGTAGGTAAATGCTCTTCAGTAGGTTTCCAGATATGCAAACAATGCTCGTGATTATTTACATAGTCCTCTTTTCTTGGGTGGTATTCAACACAACATTCATCTTCACCCCAAAATATGTCTTTCATCATACACATTTGTTCCCAACTAGGTGTTTTACTTGGCATACTTACTGATAAATGTTCCCATCCCATTTGGTAACTAAATATGAAGTTAAGTTTTTTATTGCTGAATCTATCGTAATAATAACCACCTATACCATCATTATCAGCTTCTGCTTTAATGACTAAATTAGGTGTCTTTTTAATTTCTTCTAGTGATTTCATTATTTGCCTCCTAAATATGCAAAATACTATTAATAATATCTTTTAACCATTTATTTTCTTTTGCAAATTTACTTAAATCATTTTCTAAATTATTAATTCTATTTTCATAATGCTTTCCTTGTTCTTCCAATTGCGTATTTAAATATCTATTTTCAGCTTCTTTTTGTATATACATTTCTTCATAATTACAAGATACTTTATTTTCTTCCATTATTTATCATCTCCTAAAACAACGGTTTACCAATGTATTCTATATGAAAATAATTAGCAAAATACATATCAATTATAGTTATGACATCATCAGTTTTTATGCCATAAAATTCTTTAAACGTTTTTATTTCTTCAAGTAATTCTTTTGCTTTCTTTTTCTCTTTGATTGATACTACTTTTCCATTCTCATAAACAATGTTAACTTTTATTAATCCATAAAATTTGATATTAAAATCTTTGCTATAATCTTTTTCAAATGTTACTTTTATCATTATTTACCTCCTACCAGTGAAAATCTATAACAGTGATGAATTTACTATTTAAAGATAATTTTGCAATTTCCTTATTAAATTGTTTTTCATTGTTAATCCAATGATTGCCATCCCAAAATTCACTTAAAATTATCTTATTTTCAGTAATAACTACACAACAATCATCTAATTTAAAATCAATTATATCTTCATAATAGCCTCCATCGACATATAGTATGTTATCTCTTAAACCCATATACATTAATAACTCTAATTCATCATGGTATCTTAATATATTTAACATATTAGAAATAAAATATTTATTATTTCTATGCCGAGATAAGTAATAGTCATCTTCATTTTCTTCTGGGTTAAATTTTATTTTAATTTTACCACCAAACCTTCCACCAATTTCATAGTAGTCATATTCAAATGGTTTTTTAATGGTGTAATCAATATGATATTTTTGCAATTTTTCTTTAATTACATCTTTTGTTGGTAATTTATCAGTTATTAGATACCCTTTATAATGCATTTTTATCATCTCCAATTATCTCTTTATCTTGTTGAATTAATTTATAAATGTATTCAACTACTTCATTAAGTATTCTTTGCCCTTGACAATGGAACTTAAAAGTATCATATAATTGTTCTTTAGTTATTTTGGAATAATCAGTATGATAATCTATTGTTGTTTTTGTATATTCGTTATAAAGTTTATTGCTTATTAGTTTCATCTGATACTCCTATTATACTTTTGTATTTTTGTAAAATTTCTTTATAAATTAAATATTGAGTAAATTTTATATCATCTAATCTTAAATTTAATTCGCCAATATACAAGTCATTTGGATTTATTCGTTTTATTTCCTTTTCTAAATAACTTATAAACTCCTTTTGTTGAGTTTTTACTTTTTGAACTAAACTATCATATGCTTTACTATCTTTTATTCTTCCAGAGCAATCCGTTCTATTACAATAGCAATTTTCAAGTTGTTCCTTTAATTCACTATATCTATGTGCTAAATTCACATAAGCACAATATTCTATATAAGTATCTTCTAATATTTGCTCTCTTGTAGTATCTTCGTAATAACTTTTATAATCTTCCAATGTTTTTAAATTACAAGTTTTTGGTACTTTTAAATGTTTCTTTAATTCTTGATTTTCTTTTAATAAAGTTTTTACAGTTTGGCAATTTTCTTTTTCACCTACTATTGAATTAAAAATTATAATTGCTTCTTCATTGTTAATATCATTATGAACTGATTCTCCATCTATACTATCTACACTTAAACAAGCAATATTTCCACCTAAATATCTAAAATTTATTTTTAAATCTTTGGTTTTCATCTATTTAACCTCCTTAACACTCAATATTTTTAATACATAATATTTTTTATCGGGTTCTGCTCCCCATTCAGGTTTACCATAACCTTTTGATAATTCTACATTGCATTTTATAGATGGACTATTATTTGAATAGCCATTTCTTAGTAATATTGTTATATATGTTCTTTCATACTCTTTCACAAATCCATTTTTTACATTATGTTCGTATGCTCTACCATAAAATCTAGTTGTGTAATATGGTTTAATCTCTCTATATTCTTCTTTCTTTTCTCCTGATTTAATCATATCAAACCATTTTTTCTTAATCGGTAATGTTAACATTTTCCCATCCTAATTCATATACTTGTTGATTTATTGCTTGTAATAAATATATATTCATTGTATTAACACCATCAAGATAAAAATAACAATTATAACTATCCTTATGAAATGTGATCTTTTCTTTTTGAAAAAACGAAAAATGTTTAAATAATGATCTTGTATATTCTATAACATCCTCAGTTTCTTTCCATTTAAAATTTAATTCTTTAAACATATCTTTAGCAGTCATTTATTTTCCTTTCTATCTAATTTCAAAATCTAATCTGCTTAATACTGGGCTAGTAAAACAAGCAAAGCCAAATACTCTATTTATTTCCAAATACTCATCATTTAGCTTAATTGCTTCAAACTTGTTCGTTAATCCATACACTTCTCTGAATGCTAATGCTAAATTATTTGATAAGATTATAAACATTGGTTTTTTTCCATACAATTTTCTAAATTCTTCTATTTGGTCATTTATTTTGCCAAATATTTTATGAATTTCTTCATAAGTACATTCAAATTCTATTTTCATTAGTCCTCCACCAGCCCATCTTTTTTAAGCATTTTTAAAATTCTATTATTCTTATCATTACAAGAGATTTCTCTCGAATGAAACCAAATACGAATGTATGTAGAACAGTCCTTGCTGCTCCAAAAAATACTACCGCTATCAGAACATTCAAAAGGATAATTTTTTAATATTTTTAAGTCTACATTATCTTTAATCTTCATCATTATTTACTTTCTCTACTAAATCGGCTTTTATTAAATCAAATAAAGTATCTTCTTTAGTATAAAACAAATCACTAATTCCAGTAGACACAATTAATCTAGAATTTGGATCTACTCTTAATTCAATAACTTCCCAAGTACCTTTTTTAGGTTTCCAAATCATTCTACCCTTAATTTTAAAACCAAACTTTTCTAATTCTTTTAAATCTACAAAATCTTTAATCTTCAACATTACTATCACTTCCTTCTAATTCTTTCATTTTATCTAATATAGGTTCTATATCATCATTAAATGATAAACAATTCTCCCATTCATTCTTGTTATATTTTGTAAAAGTTAACTGCCTTATTTTTATTAAATCTTCTTTTATCTTATTCCAATTATCTACTTGTTTTTCATATTTAAAAGCCCATTGTAAATCACAATTCAATTTTTCTTTTAATTGTTTATTTTCTTCAGCATTTGATTTTAGAAGTATATCGTAAGTTTGTATAGCACCATTTAATTTTTGACTTTGCTCTTTCCAATTAACCATTTCATTAAATAATTCTTTAAATTCATCTTTTGGTATTAAATAATGATCGGAACCTTGTATATAATATTCGTTATAATCTTCCATTTTCATTTTGATACCTCCTAAATTTCAAACCAATTTCCTTGACTGTCTTGTAAACATTTAACTCCACAATATTTGCATATTCCATAATTACTGCAACCATCATTACCTAATATTTCACAGTTATGCCATTTCAAATGTTTATCACACCAAAATGCTATTTTTAAAATCAAATTTTTAATCATTCTGATACCTCTTTTAATATTTTGTTTTGTTTTTCAACAAACTCATATATAATTTTAGAACCAATTATGTTTTCTTCTAAAAGATTTTCATATACAAAATGCTTTATTTTTTCATTTAAGTTAATTGCTTTATCAATAACTTCTTTTTGCTTTTGGCTTTCTTCTTGCAATTCTAAAACCATGTCTTTTAATGTTTCTTTATCATACTCCAATGAAAATACACCATTTTTCATGAATTTATCTTTCATTCTGATACCTCTTTTAATAATTCATTTATTTTACTAAAATTTTCCATATAATAATCTTCATTACCACCATAAGCAATTCCTTTTATAATTAAATTTATTTTATCAATAACTTCTTTTTGCTTATAAAAATAATCTATTAATTTAGGTTTTATTTCTTCTTTTATTGCATTTGAGGTTCTTATTGCATATTCTATCAATTCACCATTATTCATTTTGACACCTTTAATATATCTAATAATTCACTTGGTTTGCTATCTTCTTCAAACCAATCATTTGTACCATGCATCCAATTTCGAACCCATTCATTTGCTTTATTAATAACTTCTTTTTGCTTTTTACATTGTTGTTCTAAATTAACTATTTTATTATGTACTAAGCAATAAATATCAGGGCTTAAATCTTTTTGTAATCTCTCATCTAAATTCATTTATTACACCTCTTTATAAAATTCCAACATATTATTAGCTTCAAGTCTTGTTAGCAAATCAATATCTTCTTCCTCTAATTTATTAGTTGGTGCTAATATTTCAAGTGTATCTTGGTCTAAAATTAAATGTTTAGATATTTTTAAATAATAACAATCATCTTTATTAGCATATTTATAACTTTGATATTCATAATTTTCAATGAACTCATCTTGTTTATCTTCTCTTAATTTATATCTCATATTTTTATTCATATTCTTATTTCTCCTTATTCAAACATTCAATAACCCCATTTACTAATTCTTTTACTTTTTCACCTAAAATATCGTAATTACTTAATCTTAACTTTTCTTGTATGTATCCACCATGCATAACACCATCGGTGCTAAATCCATAACTAGACCAATGCAGAATACTTACAAATAAATCATTGGCTTTAATTCCACCTTGAAATAGACCATATTTCTTAACACCTAAAGTGAAAATGATATCAAAGTGAGTGCTATCTTCATCAGTCCAACCAATACCTACACTTTCACCTTTCATTAAATGTTTTGCTATTTCAAAATAAGTATCTTTACCATTAATTACTTCACCATATATGTCTGTATTCATTGTTCTTTCACCTCGTAAATTATTTTTTCTATATCATGAATTATTTTTGTATCACAAGTAGTATTATCGCTTGATATATTCGCAAATATATCTTTTATTTTTTTTAGTGTTTGTTGTTGACTTTCAATCTGATGTTTTAGTTTTAATATAAAATCGCCAATTTGTTTTGCTTCATTTATGGGAACACCATAAGTAAATAATATAGCAGATATATTTAACATATTTTTAGTTATTTCAATTTTATTCATATTACATCCTTTCCCAAAAAGTAACTGCTACTAAAGCATCATTTGGATTATTTCTTTTTTTAATTTTTTTTGCATATGCTGGGGTTATTAAATATCTTATTGTTCTAACTTTTACATTTCTTCTTTCGGCAAGTTCTCTTGCTGTTCCAACATCAATAAATTTGTCACCTTTGTATAATCCAAATATTTTTACTTTCTTTCTCATAAATCACTTTTTCTATTCAAAACCATAACTGCAATACCTATACGATAAATAGCATCTTCACTTTCCATTACATAGATAAAAGCTGTACCTTGCATAGGTGCAGGAACGCCTATCATATACCTAGTATCATTTCCGCACTTTTTTATTTCATAGATAATTCCAAATGAACCACACCACTTATGTTTTTCGTTAAATTGAACCACATCGTTTACTTTCATAGTTTTTCTTTCACATCCTTAATAATTTTGCTAGTCTTTGCTCCACTTTTAGCCCCTATTCTTTGCTTATTTGGAATTCTGCCAGATGGAACCTTTTTAATTAACCATTTGTCTTTTTTAAAATCAGCATATTCTTTTTCAACTGCTGATTTTTCCTCTTTTGCTAACTTTAATTCTTCTTTTAAATTAGTTACCTCTTTTTTTAATTCAGTAACCTGCTCTCTCAATTTATCTTTTCTATTTAATAAATCATTATGCTTTTTTATGACTTTTTCTTTATCATCTCGCAATGTATTAAGTAATGCAGATAATTTAGTTACTTCATTTTGACTTACTTTTAAATCATCAGCAAGTCCTTTATTTGCTTTTTCAGCCAAATTTAATTTATTTCTTAATGATTTATATTCATCCTTCAAAACCCTCTGATATTTAGATTTAAATATCATTTTTCTAACTTGTCCTCCAACTTTATAATTTTTTTTGTTAATTCTCTTATAACTTTATTTTTTTGATTTATAACATTTTTTGTAAGTGATAGCTCTTCGGGTTTTCCTATCATAATCAGAATGGGAATTGGCTTGGATCAATTTCATTTTCATTTGCAAATTCAGTATATGGATCAGAAGTTTGAGGTGCATTATTACTTGGTGCTGAAACTTCTGGATTAGGGTCAGTAGGTAATGGTTTGTTACTTTTTGAATTTAAAAACATCACTCTACTTGCTAACACATAAGTTCTATAATGTTTGCCTTGTTCATCTTCCCAATTATCAACTTTTATTCTGCCTTCAACTGCAACTTTGCTACCTGTTGAAGTATACTTTTTCATATTTTCGGCTTGTTCGTTCCAAACGACACATACTATATAATCAGCAGGAATTTTTTGCCCATCAGCTGTCTTACCATTATTAACTGCAACAGTAAACTCACCTACGGCTTTATTACTTTGCGTATATTGAATTTTTATATCTCTTGTTAAATTTCCAATTATTATTGCTTTATTCATATTTTTTTAATTCCTCTAAAAATTTCTTCATAGCATTTAATTTTTCAAGCATTTTATCCGCTTCTAATGAATTATCTTCCATTTTTTTATCAAATTTTTTTTTTATTTTCAAAACATCTTTTATTTCTTTTAATATTTCTTCTTCTGTTAATGGAGAATTTTCTGCAAGATTTTCTATTGCAGATATAATCATTGCCATAACTTCTGTTAAACTTCCTTCAGCAACCATTACATTATTAGTAACTACTAGCATACACTTTGCATTCTCTATTGATTTTATAATTTTTTCTTTTTTTTCTTTTTTCATTTTATTGTTCCTCCTTTGGCAATGTTATTTTTACATAACCTTTTTTGCCTTTCTTTATTTTTTCTTTATCTACTAAATATTCTGCTTGTTTCAACTCATATAATTTTATTAATTCAAAATTTTCTTTTTTAAATAAATCTTCATCGACTTCCTTCTCAATAACAGTTTCATCAGGTTTATCCTCAATTAAAGTAATCTTTGTACCATTAGGTGTTTCCCATTTTTTTATCTTTTTATCTTGCATTACACTCTTTAATTTTTCTTTAATCATACTTACTTGTTTTTCAGTCTCTTTCATTCTTTTTAGTTGATCCTCTAACAATACAACTCTATTTGATAATTCAGTTAAATCAGTCGGTAATAACTCTTCTTCTGTTATAAAAGGGTTTTCTTTTACTTTTGATAAATCAATTCTAAATTGTTCTACCGAATTATTTATTTGTTCAATCAATTCTTTAAAATCTTCTATTCTAATATCATATTGAATTAATCTGTTAACATCAAACTCTTCATTAAAATCATCAGGTCTATGATAAATTGCAAGTTTTCCGTGATTTCTTTTTGTATATTCCATATAAAATAACAATTGAACTAAATATTCTTTGTAATCTTCTAACCTTTGATGTATTCGAGATGTAGTCTTGATTTCAAGTACAAATTCTTTATTTATTCCATCTGTATGACATCTAATATCATTTTCAATATATTTGCCTTCCTCAAACTTATCTTCCCTATTTTCATTGATAAAATTTCTTATTTTGGGTTCCATTACATTCCCATATTCGGTGTATTTGTTTCCAGCAAAATCATTTTCTTTTATTCCAGCCTTTTCTAGTAATAAATCAAACCTTGTTTTAAATGAACTTATTCCCATAATAATTGGAATATCCGATCCTCCGATATATTTATCTCTATCTACCGTTACAGCTTGCATTAGTTTCCACCTTTCATAATTTCTTCATATACTTTTTTGAAGGTAATATTGTTTGTTTTAGCATTTAACTTGTATGTTTTTGCGATTTCATTCATATCAATATTTTTTTCATTACAATATGCTATTAACTTTTGTCTATAATCAATTGAGTCTTTTTTATCCATTTCATTATTGTCCATACTGTCAATTACATCGCCATCAGTTATACCAAACGCATTTAAATATAAATATCTTTTGTAGTATGTATTTAATGCTCCTAGATATTGAATATCTTGCATTGATTTAACTTCTCTTATTTCTCCAGTTGTTTGATTTTGCTTAACATTAACTGGTGTTTCAAATAATACAAATGGCATTGTATAAGTATTTATTTCTTCACCTTTTTGTAATTCTAATGTCGCATAATCATCTTTGATGTAAAATCTATCGTTAACCTTTTCCTCTAACATTAGCTCATTTAATTTTGGTAAAAAATCTGCTAATTCAAAATAATCAAATCCAGCAAATTTATTTTTGCCACTTTTCTTTAATTTTGCATTTTGCAATTTTACTCTGATATTTATAATACTTTCATTTAAACTTTTACTTTCCATTTTCCTTCTCCTTATTTTCAAAATATTTGATTGTTGAATCTATAATTCTTTGTGAATATTTCAATTTTTCAAGTGCATAACTTGGATGAATGTATTCGTTAGATACATACACTTCTAATACTGCTGATATGCCTTGTAAACTATCTACTAAATCTTTCAAGAAAGCACTATCTCTAGTACATTTTGAATAATATTCATCATAAACTGCCATGTAATTACACAAGATTTTGTGTAGTTCAATTGTTAAAGAATTTGCAGTCATTGCTCTAAGTTTATTATCGTTCATTACTACTCTGCTTTCCACTTGCTAAAAAACTAATTTTTTCTGCAACAATAGCAAGTTCTCTTTTTCTTGTTTCTTGATAAGTAGTTCCATCATCAATTGTTACTGAACTTTGTAATCTACCTTTGACACCGATCAAGTCTCCTTTTTTGCATAATTCACAAACTTGTTGTGCACCTCCAGCCCAGATAACAAAATCAATAACATCAGCTTCGTATATGCCATTTAAGTTTTTGAAATTTCTTGGAACTGATATAGTAACTACTGCCTTTTTCATGTTTTTAGTTTCAATTATTTTTGGGTCTGAAACTAAACGACCCACAACTGTTAATGTGTTTATCATTTCTTTTTTTCCTTTCTTTCTAAAACCTCTTTTGCCTTTTCAGGACTTGGCGGGTTTAAATAACATTCCATTATTCTTTTTTGCCAGTCTAAATCACTATTTTCGATTAAAAATTTTGCTAACTTTTTGTACCTTTCTTCAAAGTCTTCATCACTCATTTGGTACAACTGTGCAACTTCATAATCAGTTAAATCAACCCCTTTGTATTTTTTTGTTTCTCGTTTGATAGTAGAAACACAACAACATCTTTGATAGTGCTTGTCCATCTCTTCTACATTCTCAAATGGTCTTCTGCAAATATCACATAATACTCTTCGGTTTTTAAAACTTTCAATTTCATCTGATTTTGGTAATCCTCGCAAAATGTATGTCAACGTTGGTAATTTTCTTTGGTAGAATTCATCTGACATAATTTTTTCCAACGATTCTAGTACAAGTTTTTTATCGTAGAATACCATCTTCTTTGCCCATTCGTTTCGCATACTATCGTTGAAATCGCTGTAGTTTAACTCAATATAATCTAGAATTTCATTCAGATCTTTTTTAGTCATCTGGCAATCCTAGTTCTTTCCAAGCATTGTCTACAATTTCTTTGTTGGTTAATTTTTTGCCATTGGACTTTTTTTGTTTATTTTCTTCAAATCGTTTTTCATCAGCCTCAACTTCTGCAAGAGTTGTAAAACCTTTTGCTTTGTATGCTGAAAGAATACTTTGAGTATATTTCAAACTTGTTGCACGATTAAGTGCAGTTTGCTTAATTGCATGCCTAGTAAGCTCGTTATCTTCCCAAGTAAGTACAAGTTCCATTTCACTGCTAGATAATAATCTTCCTAATTCTTTTTGCACAAACTCCAATAAACTATTACTAAATTCTAAATTATTACTAGTTTTTAAATTATGCTTTGTAGTATTAATATCTAAATAATTATTAGTAGTATTATTATAACTACAACTATAACTATTAGCCCGCTCACTATTTCGCTCATCAATTCGCTCATTTTTTCGCTTGCTATTTCGGTTGTTGTTGTCGCTACTCATTTCGCTTACTATTTCGCTTATGGTTTCGCTTGCTATTTCGCTGTCACTTTTTTTAGTTCTCTTTGAACCATTTACAATTTTACTTTTGTAGGTTTCTAGGGGTTTTTTTATATTAATCCATATTGCTTCCTCTAAACTATCTTCTTCAAAAATTGGTTCTTTTTGAGTAAAATACCAGTCTATAATTTGACCTATAAACTTATCTCTTTTTGCTATTGGTTTTATCTTATTTATTAATGAAATTTTTTCATCATCTAGTACAATTTTTATCATAGTTTTTAGTCCTTTTTTCTTGATTTTTTTTATAATTTCTTAAAGATTCATTAACCATAAAGTTAAACATAATCTTTTGAAAGTCATTTTTAAAAGTAGGTTCTATTCCTTTAAACATATAATCAAATAGTCCTTCAAAGAATTCATACTTTTCTTTTTTTGTTAATGATTCAGAAATTAACTCGTAATTTTCTTTATAAATTACTACTTGTTCACTCATAATAAATCCTTTCTCTAGTACCAAAAACTTCCCCTGATTTGATTTTTCTCTGCAAATTTGATATAATTATTTGCAGAAAAATAGATTAAATTACACCCTATTTTTCTTTTTTTATGCTATCTAAATAACGGCTTGATAAATCTAATAATATAAATGCAGCCATAAATGATATAAAACCAAACCAAGTCCATCCAGATGTTTTACCCATAAATGTTGTTACTGAAATAGCAAGCAAATCAAATATGATTACTAGTGCACTTAACACATAGATTATTAATACAAATAAATTAGTCTTGTTTAATTTCTTTTTCATATTTCCTCCTATAATCCAAATTTCTTTTTAACTACTTTAGTTAATGCTATTAAAGTTTTTCCTGATGGAATAAAATAACCTTTTTGCTCCATCTCTTCACGGCACATTTTTATGTACTCAATACACTTATTAATACCAACACTTGGCATTATTATTTTTAAATCCTTTGCTGTCATATAAGGCTGCTCTAATATTTCTTCTTTCGTTTTCATATTTCCTCCTATTCGTTATGAAGCATTTGCAGATGCTTTTAAATTGATTTTTTAATTTATCTCCTTTAAAATAGAATTTTAGAAAGGAGATGTTATTTTGAAGTATCTAAAATATTTTTGCTGTATTATGATACTTAAATGTATTTATAATTTTGTTTTTTGGTTATATGGATATTTTTTACATCACAAGTGGGTAAAATATTTTAATTCAAATAATAAAAATTTAATGAGTTATTATTATCAAATTATTGAGTATTTAAATAATTTACCTTACGAAGAAATTAGTACAAATATATATTCTGTTTCTAATCAAAAATATATTGAAAATTTATTTTTAAAATCTCACGGTTTTTATAGATATAAGTTTTTACAAAATTTCAATCCATTTTATTGGATCAAATTAATAATATTTTTGCCTCAAAAATTAATTGATTATTTAGGAATTAGTTTTAAAAGAAGAACGATAAAATTTTTAAATCTAATTTATTGGATCTTTTCTTTCGTATTTGTTCTTTATAAAGATGAAATAATATCGTATTCTAAAGATTTAATAAAATTAATTTTTGAATATTTTACTAAGAAATGATTTAATTTTTTCATTTCTTTTAACTCCTTGTTTTGATTGATAAAAAGCTTCAATAAAAGCATTATAGATGATTTGCTGTTTCGAGTCAACGATATGTAGGTATAACTACGTATTTAAAATTTAAATAAATGGTATATTTAATAACAAGAATTATCGGGAGAATTTCTATGACCGTTTGCCGAGCAGTTGGAATTAGAATAAGTAAATTGCTTTCGGCTAAAAATATATCGTTATATCGGTTGGAACAAAAATCGGGTATTTTGCACGGAACGATGATGTGCATTATGAACGAACGGAACAAAAACGTGACGTTAAAGACCGTGATGCAATTGGCAAAAGGCTTCGATATGAGCGTCATCGAATTTTTGGACGACGAAATTTTCGACAGAGAGGATTTGGAAATTTATTGACATAAAAAAGCGCGACAACAGTCGCGCTTTTTTTGTTTGAGTTAAAATTATCAGTGAGTCAGGAAGAACATAGCCGCAAAAAGCAGTCCGAGAATTGCCGTGACTACATTGATTTCCTTTACCTTTCCCGTGCACAGTTTGATAAGCACATAAGAAATGATGCCTATGCCTATGCCGTAGCTGATGTTGTAGGTGAAAGCCATGATTGCGATGGTCAGGAAAGAGGGGACGGCGACGGAGGGGTCGAGCCAATCAATTTCTCTTACGCCGTTCATCATGAGCACGCCCACGTAAACGAGAGCGGTGGCCGTCGCTGCGGAGGGAATGAGTTGGGCTATGGGAGAGAGGAACATA
>OHMS01000126.1_pt1 | contig 43747 bp, 40 predicted proteins | sample 1569351 | NCBI WGS metagenome assembly OHMS01 (sample SAMEA3879571, study PRJEB24766) | human gut metagenome | biome: human-associated habitat; feature: feces | place: USA | collected 1985/1987 | reverse complement strand
TGAAACAATTACTGATGAACTAAATCTAGCAGAAAAATATAACTTAGCAGTTGGTCTATCAAGAGTAACAAACGAAGACTTAGAAACAGTTAGAAAATTCGTATATAATTTAGGAAAAGAAATAGGTGCAACATTTGATACATTGTGGGCTCACGGAAATGAAGAGAGACTAGAGCACTTACTTGAATTAGGAAATATACAGCAGGATAAGAAAAGTACTTCTGTTAAAGTAGACGCTACTGAACTTGATTTTACTTTTTTAGATGGAGCATCTTTAGATAAAATCGAGCCACTTAAAAAAACAGGCTTAGAAGCCATTGCTACTGATTTTGCTGTTTGTTTAGGTTTACAGTGTGATTATGGTCAAGTTATCAGAGGAAATTACTGGACACTAAGTGCTGCTGGGATAAAAAAATGGTTTTATAATAAACAAAAAACAAGCATTATTGAAACTGTATCTGCCAATGGAGAAAAAGAAAAGGAGTTTATTACTTTAAGTATAATTGGTGCAAGACCACTTTTAGTTGATATATCTAATTATAATTTATCACAATTAATGAATGAACAATATACATTAGATGGATTAAAAATTACCACACTAGGAGAATATCCACAAGCCGTTGTAGCAAATAAATATCAAGAAAAACTCGAGAATTTATATAAAAAGAATGAGCTTACTTTAACCGGCAACTATTACACTACTTATAATATAAATTCAGGAAAAATTAAATTATATGAATATATTTATAAAGGCAAAAAATATGTAAGAGTTAATGCAAATTTTTTAAATCTTTTATACACAAGATTATCAAGTGGCGAATATTATCACGAAAATTTTCCTATTTGGATAGAGGTCGAACCTATTAAATGGTTTGTATTTGAAAACGAAAACAAAGAAACTTGCTTATTAAGTAGAGATATATTATTTTCAGGAGTACCTTTTGATACTAAAGAAATATACGATGGAGACTTTAAAAATACATTTATCAAAAAATTTATGGACGAGTGTTTCTCTAAAGATATGCTAAGAGGACAATATCTTACAAAAGATGATGAAAACGTAAAAGTATTAAAAAAATAAATGAAAGGAGAAAAACCGATATGGAAATTACATTACTTGATTTGCAAGACTGCGTAGGTAATCAAAAACAAGAACCATTTAAATACGGATATTTATCGTATGTTACTGACTTTGCTAGTCTAACAGGTATAAAAAGAGAATATATCTATGGCAAAAATAACAAATTTATTGCAGATTATTGGACTAAAACACCAAGTCAATCAGAAACCTGCAGTGCAAGTTGTATCGGAGTAAGAGAAACACCAGCCACAAATCCAAATGAATATGGTATAGGAGTTAGACCTGTAATCGTTCTTGAAAACGAAATCGATATAAATAATGCATATATTGAAAATCAAAAATTATCATTTTTCCCAGTTGACGACACAATTGAAAAAACATACTTTGGTAGCTTTCCAAGAAATGTAGCATCATCATTTCTACAAAAAAAGCTAGAAGTAGAATATTTAAAAAAGGATCTTAAAAAGACTGGTAAAACATTCGATTTAAAAACTGAAATTTTTGAAGAATATGAATACGAAGGCAAAAAATATATTAGAGGTGTCGTTAAAAAACTAATGAATCCTCCCCGTGACAGTTCAATTACTTTATCTGATGAAAATGAATATGATATTGGTTCTCAAGTTTGGATAGAAGTCGAACCAATAAGTTGGTTACTTCTTGATGAACATAGATTAGTTAGTGAAGATATATTATTTGCTATGGAGTTAGATAAGAAAAAAGATTACGATGGCAACTTTGAAAATACAACTCTATATAAATATTTGAATAATACTTTTAAAAATGATATTATTAATAATATATTAAACCAAAAGATATCATTTAATATTACAAACAAAAAAATCATTAAGAAATTTAAAAAAGTAAATCCATATAGTTTTAACTTTGATAGAGTAACTGAAGAAGATATTATAAAAGGAGCACTCCTAAGTGATATTCCAGTATTCTTGCACGGTGCAAGTGGAGATGGTAAGTCAGCTAGAGTTAAACAGCTTGACGAAGATGCTACTATTATATACTTAAGAAACTCATCTCTAGAAAGTTTCAATGGTAAAAGTGTGTACAACAGTAACACTGGAGAAATGATAGATATAATGCCTTCTTGGCTTAAAAAGGTATATGAAAAATGTGAGAAAGAGCCAAATAAATTACATATTGTTTTCTTTGACGAAATAAATAATGCATCAAACGTAATACAAGGAATGGCATTCAATGTAGTATTAAACAAAGAAGTAAATGGTATATGGAAACTACCAGAAAATGCAAGGATAGTAGCAGCTGGAAACGAAATGAAAGATAGTTTAAGTGCAGAAGAATTATCTGAACCTTTATTCAACAGATTTGCTCACGTGTATATAAATACTACTATTGAGGATTGGCTTAAATGGGCTACAACACCAGCTGAAGAATATGAAAGATTAGACAATGTAAAAGTAATAAACGAGTACAAAGTACACCCATCAATATATGCATACATTGCATACAAATTATTTATGAAGAAATCAGTTTTAAGAACAAAATATAACGGTGTAACACCAAACGCAGACCCAAGAAAATGGGAGATGGCTTCTAAAGTTTTATATGCAACAGGAAGGCCTGATATGTTAAGAAGTTTAATTGGCAAAGAACTTACCAAAGACTTTATAGAATTTACTAAAAAAGAAGTAATTACAGTAGAAGATGTAATAAATCACAACTACGATGAAACAATTACTGATGAACTAAATCTAGCAGAAAAATATAACTTAGCAGTTGGTTTATCTGTAGTAGATAAAGAAAACTTAGAAATAGTTAGAGACTTTGTATATAATATAGGTAGAGAAATAGGTGCTATATTTGATACATTATGGACTCATGGAAATGAAGAAAGATTAGAGTATTTACTTGAAATAGAAAGTAAGAAACAGGATAATAAAAAAGAAACTTCTATTAAGGAAGTTGAAAATCTAAGTTTTACATTTATAGATGTAGATAGTGAAGAGATAAAAAATTTATATTTGTTTAAAAGATTAGATGCTGAAATCACTGATTTTGCATTATGTACCGGAGGAATTTATGCAGATATTGAGGGCGTTAATAATGGGTACTATTGGACACTAACTCATAAAAACTTATCCTCAAATTATGGACCTATAGATGAGTCAACTATTGTAGCTGTTGATAGTGAAGGGGAGGAAATAGCAGTATACATTAATAAAAACGCCTATAGTGCAAGGCCTCTTCTAATTAACGCATCAAGCTATGAAGCAGTAAATAAATTTTTAGGTAATCATTATATAACAGATGATCACAAACCAGTAATTGAGTTTGGAGAATATCCTCAAGATGCTGTTTCACTTGGAATGCAAAACAAATTAAAAAAGTTATATAAAGAAAATAAACTAGAATTAACTGAAAATTACTATACAATTTATGATAATAAAAGCTATGATAAAACTTCTCCTAATTTAGAAGATTTAAATAAACAAATTACTTTTGAATATATTTATAATGGCAAAAAATATGTAAGAGTTAATGGAAATTTTGCTGATGGAGGAGCTACATTATCTAATGATAATAGTTATGAAGATGGAGAGGAAATTTGGATAGAAGTTAAACCGATTGAATGGTACTTATATAAAAATGAAAATGGCGAATATTGTTTACTTAGTTTAAAATTGTTATTTTCAGGAGTACCATTTAGTACTAAAAAAAATTATGATGGAGATTTTGAAAATACATTTATAAAAGAATTTATGGATGAAGAATTTTCTAAAGATATATTAAGAGGGCAATATCTTACAAAAGAAAATGAAAATGTAAAAGCATTAAAAAAATAATAAAGTTATACCATAATGTAGTAAAATATGGTATAATTTTTCGTAGAAATGGAAGTGAAACTTATGAAAGTAGTAGTAGGTATGAGTGGAGGAGTAGACTCAGCAGTAAGTGCATATTTACTCGATAAAGAAGGATATGAAGTAATAGGCTTATTTATGAAAAACTGGGACTCTAATATCAATAATGACAAAGAAGGTATAACTGATGGTATTTGTCCTCAAGAACAAGACTTTAAGGATGCTAAAAGTGTATGTGATTATTTAGGTATTCCTCTTTACAGAGTAGATTTTATTAAAGAATATTGGGATACTGTTTTCACTTACTTCCTAGAAGAATTAAAAAAAGGAAGAACACCTAACCCAGATATAATGTGTAACAAATATATAAAATTTGATTTATTTAAAAAAGAAGCAAAAAAGTTAGGCGCTGACTATATTGCAACAGGTCACTATGCCAGAATAGAAAAAGGCAGACTTTTAAGGGGGGTAGACAGTAACAAAGACCAAACATACTTTCTGAGTCAAGTAAAACCTAGTGAATTTAAAGATGTTTTATTTCCTGTCGGAGGTCTTACAAAACCTGAAGTAAGACAAATAGCCCTAGAAGCAGGTCTTCCAGTAGCCGAAAAAAAGGATTCAACTGGAATATGCTTTATAGGAGAAAGACACTATCAAGATTTTATTTCTAACTATTTAAAAGGTAAAGAAGGAGACATAGTAGATATAGATACACTTGAAATTATTGGAAAGCACAAAGGACTTATGAACTACACTATCGGTCAGAGAAGAAATGTGGGATTATCAGGAGATGCTAAACGTCACTACGTATGTGGTAAAAATGTTGAAAAAAATATACTATATGTAGCATTTGGAGATGATAATAAATATCTAATATCAAACGAAGCAGTAATAGAAGATATGAACTACATAAGTGACTTAAAACCAGCCTTTGCAACTTGTAAATTTAGATACCGTGGGGAAGATGTACCAATCAGCATAGAATATAACAGTAATGAAGTAACTTTAAAATACGAAAGTGCAAAAGCAGTAACTCCAGGACAAGCTTGTGTAATATATCTTGGAAGTGAAGTTATTGCAGGTGGCATAATTAAAGAAGTAAGAAAAGATGGAGAAAAATTATGGTACTTATAAAAGTACTTTTTTCTTGCATAATAATGCTAAAAGTGCTATAATAAACAACATTAATGGGGGATATATATGATAAATGATAAAGCAATCGAATATAATTCTAAAGTAATAAAAATTGAAAGACTAATAGAAAACTTAAAAAACATCGGAATAAATACTGAAAAATATGAAAATGAACTTAAAAGCATAAAAGAAGGCTTAGTAAATGAACATAGCAAAAGCTCATCAAATAAATACTTTGGCATAGAAAATGATTACATAGGTGCTATGAGTAAACTAAACAAACTAGAAGCTCATCTAAACGAATATATGGTATACTTTAAAGCATACAATTTCACTGTACACTTAAGAGAAGACATCAAAACAGTCGAAGAAGATAAACTATCATTTTACATTGATGAATTAATAAAACTATTAAGAGAAATAAAAGCATCTAACACTCTTATATATGATAAAGAAAAAGAAATAATAGAAAATCTTTATAAAGTAACATACTACCTATTACTTGAAGAAAACAAACATCTAACTGAGCACAAACTATATAATGTAGTTTCTAAAAGCGAAGTAGACTTATACTACTTAGATAAAATCTTATTAAGTGATATTGAAAGTATAAGCGATAAAGAAGCTCTTAAAAAAGTAAAAAGTGAAATACATTTAATGAACTTAAAAGGTAATGAAGCACACTATATAACTGAAGACATCATAAAAACAATAATATTTGCTAAATATGGTGATGATTTAAGAGATAAAACTACAGAAGAACTTAATAAAATAGCGAATGAAATTAAAGATAATCTTTCACAAATCAAACATAAAACTAAAGCTATTGAAAATGAAATGTCTAGAATTGAAATTATTAAAGAGTCAATAAAAGAGTTTAAGCTTAATCTTGCCAAACAAATTGCTAGTATAGGATTAAATTTTGGATTACTAACCTTCACTTTAGGACTTACTCCATTTATCTTAAGCAAAATTCCATCTCCTAGAACATATAAATATACTTATGACTTAGATGGAAATGTAATAGAAGAAGTAGATGAGGGATATCAACAAGAACTAGCTGACTACTATAAAGGGAAAGTAACAGTAAGATACCCTTATACTTTGAGAAAAGGTGAATATAAGTATGATTACAGAGAGTATACTTTTGAAGAAGATGAATTTGAAGCTGTTTTAAATGCTTTAAAAAATGGAAAAGAACTTGATTATGAAGAAAAAAGTGGTAAATATACTGCTCTTGAAGCTGCAAGTGTACCAAATGAAACAGTTACTACTATTGAAGTAAGAAAGCAAGATAAAGACGATACTATAAGTGTATTTGAAAGAGAAAAAGAAAATGCAATACTCGTGTCTTTCTTAACTGGACTACTTATTACAGGAATAATTTATGTACCTTTTTTATCAGCAAAAGATATAGATTTTGGTTTATATAAAAAGATACCTGATTTAAAAGATATAATCAAGGACTTTATTAAGTCAAAAGATGTTAAAAGATTAAAAGAAAAGAAACTAGATGTTGCTCTTATGAATGCTGAACTTATGAAATTAGTACAAAATGATAACGAACTTAAAGAAAAATTTATGAGAATTTATAAAGCTAATGAAAGCTTACTTGTAGAGAATAAAGAAGTATTTGAAAAACTTATAAATGAAGTAAAAGAAGATGGTAAAACACTATCTTTAAAATAGAGTAGGGATAATAAATTTATTTACCTACTCTTTTAATTTCCTTTATTTTTTCTTTACTTTACACTTGACACACTCTTGTAAAGTGTTGTACAATGGAAATACACAATAGAAGGAGAGAGATGAAGTGAAAAATTTAAATGAATTATTACAAGAATTAGGAATATCAAAAGTAAAATTAGCAAAATATTTAGGAGTATCTAGACAAATGATATATAACTATCTAGAACTAGAAAGCTTAAATAAATGGCCAAAAGAAAAGAAATTATTATTATTCAAATTATTAGATTTACAAGATGGTAGTGATGAATCAATAGCCAAAATAAAGGTAACTGCAGAGTATTTAGAGAACGTTGAAGCAAGACTTAACCAAAGTGCAAAACTAGACACAGACCAATCATACTTTAATTTAAAAGATTTAAATAAAGAAGAACAAGCATTAGTAAATGACTTAATAAATTTAATAAAAGAAAAGTTTACAGAAGAGAAAAATAAAAACACATATTATGAGTTCTTATACCTATATCACGTTTTACAAAGTATAGACTCTATTCCAGAAATAAAATACATATTAGCATATCTATCAAAAACAACTGGATTTAGCGACCCAATGGAATTTAAATTTGATGAAACAGCACAGTTCATACTTGAAAGTATAATATTCACAGCAATGAATCTATACAATAATGGAGGAGCAACTAAGAGCAAACTAATTGCTTCACATGAAAGGTTTGTAAAAGAAATAGAAAACACTAAAGAAGAAGTTTTAAGTAGAACACAACAACTTACAACAATTAAGTTACAAGCACTACGTGAACTTGGTTATGATAAAATAACAACAGAAAATGCTGGAGAAGTAATTAATAAAATAGCAGAAATACAATCAAGAAAAGTAGTAATAGGTGAAAAGCAAAACTAGGTACCAAAAGTACCTTTTTATTTGACTTTTACATTTAATTAAAGTATAATATCAGCCGTAGTGGGGGAAGATAAAATGTTAAAAGAATATAATGAAACTTATGCTAAAATAATGTGGTTATACACTAAACTAATAACAGGAATTAATAGTAGATCTGCAGAAGAAATTGAAAAATTATACTTAGAATATTTAAAAGAAAGTATTAAATTAAGTACAAACAAACCAAAATTTGAAGAAAATACAAAAAAATATAAACATACAAACTGTTATGGATATGCTCTAGAATACTCTTGCCCAGATATATTTATGGATTTATATGAACATATTAATATTGATTCATTTGCATTTAATCTAGGTTTTACAAGTGATGAAATATATAATCGCTACGAATTCGAATATAGCTATAGTGCTATGATGACAGACTTTGAAAATTTTGGCATACGTGCATTTAATAGTAGTATAGATTCTAAAAATAGATACGGTGGCTACAAAATAGCAATATATAAATCATTTGGAGACTTTCATTTATTAAGACAGAACATAGATGGAACTTGGTCACATAAACTAGGTTATTCAAACATCATCGAAAGAGTAGAGCCCTTAGAATACATAGAAGGGGAGTACGAAAGAGTAAATGTACTAGAAATAGTAAAACCAACTATAAATAGAAGATAAAAATAATACAAGTTAATCAGTGCTTGTATTTTCTTTATTATTAATTTAAAGTAAGCTTAACAAATTACATAAGAAATTTATATAGTTATTATAGTTTAACAAAATAAATAGAGCTTCATGAATTATGAAAATAAACTAGAAAGAAAAGAGTAAATGATTAATCATATGAAAGAATCACAAAAACTCTTTTAGAAATAGAACTTAACATAATATATATTATCAGAACTTAAAGAAAAGTAAAAGAAAGTAAGCAAAAAAGCCTAAAATAACAGCAAATTAACTATAACTAGAATCACACCAATAATCATACCTAATATACTAATATTCTTTTTATTATAAGAATTAACTTCTGGTAACATTTCATTAATCGAAATCGTAATCATTATACCAGCCACGATCACAAGTACTAATGCTATCGTAATATCATTAATATAATTTTTAAGGACTATAAATGCTAAAATTGCTCCAAGAGGCTCAGCTAGACCAGAAATCAAAGAATATATAACTCCCCTCTTTTTGCTTCCAGTAGCGTAGTAGATTGGCACACTTATCGAAATTCCTTCTGGAATATTATGAAGCATAATTGCAATACCTAAACTGATACCTGCGCTCAAATCATTATAACTCGCCATAAAGGTAGCAATACCCTCAGGAAAATTATGTAGCATCAAAGCAATCATACTAAGAAGCCCTACCCTATACAAATTATCCTTATTTTGTAGTAGGGCAAGTTTCTTATTAATCTTAGTAACCAAAAATTTACCAACCAAAAACATTACTGTAGTAAAAATAATTCCAACTAAAAGTCCAAAACGTGAAGATAGAGTAATAAAACTATCAGGTAAAAGTTCAAAAATACTTAAACTAATCATAACACTTAAACTAAAACTAAGTGCAAACGCTATAAAGCTTTTTTTATCCTTAAATTTAAAGTAAACCACCAGTCCCCCTAAAAGAGTACTTATACCAGCAAAAGAAGAAATAAGAAGCGAATAAACCACATTTTTATTCATATTAACCCACCCTACTTTATAATACTAAAATATATTAATAAAAAGTGTTAATTATTACCACATAAAATAATGAATTAAAACCAAGTTGTTGTAAATAATACTAACAGGTGGTGATTAAAGTGGCAAGAAATACTTCAAGAAACAGTGCTAAAAATACTAGCAGAAATAGTGCTAGAGCACGTAAAACAACATCAAGAAACAGTGCTAGAAATACATCTAGAAATTCAAGATGTAAATAGTATAAAAAAAGAGACAATATCAATTTTCTCTTTTTTATTTTATTTTAAATTTTTTAAATAACTCTCCCCTAGCCCTAAATCATTTTCTATACCAAAATTATCTAAAATAGTCGCACCAATATTAGAGAAAGTATGTCCTGTAGGAATCACTCCCCTATACTTGAAACTCTTAGAATAGAATATAACAGGAACATTTTCTCTAGTATGATCAGTCCCCCTGTAAGTAGGGTCATTGCCGTGATCAGCAGTAAATATAACTAAATCATCTTCTTTTAGTCTATTTAAGAAATAAGGTAAACAATAATCTAGCTCCTCAAGACATTTCAAATATCCATCCTTATCTCTTCTATGTCCATACTTACTATCAAAATCATTTAAATTAAGAAATAAAAGTCCATTAAAATCACTTCTAGCAAAATCATTTAATTTAAGCATACCATCTACATTATTCTTAGTCTTAATTCCAGCAGTAATACCTGTATCAGCAAAAATATCTTTAATCTTACCAAGTGCTATAACATCATATCCTTTATCATACATCATAGTCATAACATTCTTAGGAGGCACCTGAGTAAAATCTTTTCTTCTAGGAGTTCTAGTAAAATCTCCAGGCTTTCCTATAAAAGGTCTAGCTATAACTCTCCCAACTTTATATTCTTCTCTAAAAACAACCTTACTTATTTTCTCACAAATATCATAAAGTTCTTCTACTGGTATAACATCCTCATGAGCAGCAACTTGTAAAACTGAATCAGCACTAGTATAAACTATCAAAGCCCCAGTCTTCATATGCATTTCACCAAGCTCTTTAATAATCTCAGTACCAGAAATAGCCACATTACCTATAATCTCTCTACCAGTAATTCTTTGAATCTCACTAATAAGTAAAATAGGAAACCCATTAGGATAAGTCATAAAAGGTTTATCATAAACAATACCCATCATTTCATAATGACCATTCAAAGTATCTTTAGCCTTATTCATAGGCTCTATTTTCCCGTGATACCCAATCTTATACTTATTCTCATTCTTAACCAAATCAACAAGTCCCAGTTTCTCAAAAGTAGGCAAATGATATCCATTATGATCTAAAATATGCCCCAGTGTACTAGACCCACTATCACCAAATTTATCAGCATCTTTAGCCTCACCTACTCCTAAACTATCCATAACTATCAAAAATATTCTTTTAAACATATTATTCACTCCTTCTTCGCTCTAGGAAAATAAGTATCATAATTTTCCCTTAAAACATTATTAACTACATAAGTATAAATATTTGTAGTACTTATATTCTCGTGTCCAAGCATCTCTTGTATACTTCTAATATCCGCACCTCTCTCAAGTAAATGAGTAGCAAACGAGTGCCTTAAAGTATGAGGTGTAATATCTTTATCAATTTTAACTTCTTTTCTAATATTATTTAAAATAAAATTAAATCCCTGTCTACTAATAGGTTTCCCATGATTATTCAAAAATATCAAATCATAATTATTCTTATTTAATAGCTTACTTCTATAATCATTAATATATATCTTCAAATAATACTGAGCTATTTCTCCTAAAGGTACAATTCTATCTTTCTTACCCTTACCATTTACCCTAATAAGTGAATTTTCAAAATCTATATTAGAAAAACACAAACCAACAAGTTCACTAACCCTAAGTCCAGTTGCATACATCACTTCAAGCATAGCCTTATTTCTATAATCAAAAGGTGTTTTAAGATTAATATTTAAAAGTCTATCAACTTCTTCTACACTCAAATACTTAGGTAATGTCTTCTTAGTCTTCAAAGAATATATTTCCTCTAAAGGACTCTCGCGAATTATATTATTATCTACTAAATACAAATAAAATCCCTTAAGTGAACTAATATGTCTATTGATACTCTTCTCATTAAGATAACTTCTTAAAAATGATATATACTCTGATATTTGTTTTTTACTCATATAGGTAATATCAGAATTATTATTCCATTCATAAAATTTAATTATATCCAAAATATAAGAATCAATAGTATTATTCCCAAGTTTCTTTTCAGTTTTCAAAAATAATTCATAATCTTCTATATTCTTCATACTAATATTATCTCATAAAATAATAATAAAAGGTAGATAAATCTACCTTTTATTTACATAATTATTACATATGGATCAGTTTTAGTACCAGAACCACTTACAAGTACATCATTTGATAAAGCCATGACTGGGGAATAAGCGCCTAGATTTATAACGTAATTACCACTGTGAGCACAGCCATTTGCTTCTACACCAAACGAAAGATTGGCTCGAGAAGCAGATGGCCCTATAAACCTTTGCCATTGATTACTTCCTTGAAATAACCAGTTATTATTATGACATAATGTAGTTTCATCATAATTGTATGGTTTAACAGTTCTTGCACAGTCACTTGCTAACACCCCATATCCATAGTCACTCGAATAAATTAATCCTACACTTCCAGTAAATATAACTGCATTTGAATAGCTTTCTGCTGCTGTATAACCAGGTATATTTCCTCTTTCCATCAAGTACAAATCTGATGCTGTAAGCGAACTGGATGAATCTGATGTTCCTAGATATATCTTAAAGTTAACGGTATAACTATAGTTAGTTAAGTTGTACACGTTTGACAAACTACTATAAATTGTTGTATTTGGAAAATGGTTAGTATTCTTTTCATCATATGCCATAGTTGGATAACTCCCTTGTTCATAATGTCTTCTTACTCTTATTACTTCTTCTCCATTTTCCCCATCATTAAATACACCAATTATTCTCCATAACTCTTTCTCATTAGTACTTTTATTAGTCATGTATATATAGTTACTAGGATCAGTTCCTTCATATCTGTATCCATTCTCATTATATATTCCATTTGTATGACTAGTTGCATATGATTTTATTGTTTCCGATAAAGTAGGTGGTAAATCCTCAACTTCGTAAGGATTATTACTACTACCATCTCCACTTTTCCATACTAAATCTCCTTTTAAACTTATAACAGGCCTAACTCCATATGAATGGTCAACGCCGACATAACTGAGGTGCCCTGGGCTGCTTGACCCACGAACGCTCCAGACACCCGAACCATCATCACTCCAGAAATAAGGTGACATTAGCCACCACCATGTACTCCCTATTATACTTCCGCCATTGCTATTTAGATAATACCATACTGCAGATACTTCACTACCTGCTTTCCCACCGGCATATGCAACTTCATCTGCTGACATGAGCCCTACCGGATAATTTAATTTTGCTCTTGTATTACTTCCTGAGAATGCATCTTCACTATTAGTACAATTATAACTTGGCATTTTATTTGTAAATAGTCTTCCTCTTGCTGCATAGTTAAAACCAGAACTTACACTATACATTGAATCAGACTCTAACTCTCTATCATTACAATATACAGCTTCTTTGCTTAAATATTTTGTATAAGCAGATAAATTATTACTATACCAAGTATCTATTACTCCTTTTATAGTACTATCATTTTCATTTGTTCTGTTTAAAGCAAGTGTTCCACTTGTTCCATACATATATCCTACATACATTGGGTCATTAAGCACGCTATTAAATGGACTTTCCAAAATATACCCTTTTGTTGTATCAGGACTTGTTCCTGAATACAAAAGTCTTACACTTCCATCATGGTTAGTTCTTATTATTCTCCAGTAGTAACCAGCAAACTTAACCCAGTTGTTTTTAGCATTTCCAGCAAAATAATATACAGGCACCCCATCATTTCCACTTATACTTTCAGTAGTCTTATAAAGTGTTCCGGTATTACTCTCAGTAAAAATTGTATTAAAGTCACTTCTTGTTTTCACAGTAGGATTATCACTAACTACCTTAGAATAAATAGTAGGCCTAAAATTCATAGTACAATAATCAGGAATCTTAATATCACTAAAACTAAGTGTATTATCTACTTTATTATAACGAGCAGTTGTCCCATTCTTGCAAGTAACCTTATCTATTACATAACTACTAATTAATTCCTCATAAGAAAGATTCGTACTCTCATCATTAACTGTAAACGCGGTTATTCCTGCTGGTTTATCAAGAACATTTAACTGACTTGTACTTTCAGATTTTTCTACTTTATTATTCTCGTTAATAATAAAAGCACTACTTGCTAATAATAAAAATACTACTACAGCAAAACTAAAAATTAACTTTTTCCATAATCCATACTTCATATTATACCTACTCTCATTATAATTATATTCCACTTTGGAATGGAAGTCAATATTCCATTTTAGATTATGTTATTCTTTAGGCGGTGATAAAAATGAATAGATTAAAAGACTTAAGAGAAGAAAAAGATTTACTTCAAAAAGAAGTTGCTAGTTATTTAAACATAACACAAACAGGATACTCTAAATACGAAACTGAAATGCACGACATACCAACAAGTACATTAAAAGTTCTAGCAAAATATTATAATGTAAGTATAGACTATTTGCTATATTTAACCGACGAAAGAAAACCATATCCTAAAAGTAAAATAGAAGAAAAAGATGTTTTAAAATAATTAATGTGATAAAATATTAATGGTGATAATTTTATGGAAACATTAGCAAACAAATTAAGACCAACATCTCTAAATGAAGTTGTTGGACAAAAACATCTAATTGGTGAAAATAAAATATTAAGTAATTTAGTAAAAAACAAAAAAATATTTAATACAATATTCTATGGTAAAAGTGGTGTAGGTAAAACCACAATTGCACTTGCTTTAATGAATGAACTTAAAATAAATTATAGAATATTAAATGCAACTATAAATAGTAAAAAAGATTTCGAAGTAGTATTTGAAGAAAGTAAGATATATGATAACTTAGTATTAATAGTAGATGAAATACACAGAATGAGTAAAGACAAACAAGATTTGCTATTATCATTTATTGAAAGTGGTCAAATCATTCTGATTGGGCTTACTAGTTCAAATCCATACCATTCAATAAATCCAGCCATAAGAAGTAGATGTCAGCTTATAGAACTTAAAGAACTTAGTGAAGAAGACATAATAAATGCCCTAGATAAAGTTAAAAATATATATAGTGATATAGTCCTAACTAATGAAATAAAGTCTTACATTGCACGTCTAAGTGCTGGAGACTTAAGATATGCATACAACCTAGTAGAATTTTGCTACAATAGTTTTGGAAGTAGTTTCACAATAGAAAATATTAAAGAAATATCATCAAGAACAAATATATTTTATGATAAAAATGAAGATGGATATTATGATGTAATAAGTGCTTTTCAAAAAAGTGTAAGAGGTAGTGACGTTGATGCAAGTGTACACTACTTAGTTAGACTAATTGATGCAGGAGATTTTGATATTCTATATAGAAGAATGCTTGTTATTGCTTATGAAGACATCGGTCTTGCTAATCCTACTCTTCAAACCAAAGTATTAACAGCAATAGAAAGCGCGGAAAGATTAGGACTTCCAGAATTATACAAACCACTTACACAAGCTGTAATAGAAATGGCTCTTAGTCCTAAGAGTAACACAATCGAGCAAACATACCAAGCAGCAATAAATGACCTTAGAAAAAACAACGTCGGAAGAGTACCAGAACACATCAGAACGACAAGCCCAAATTATAAATATCCACACATATACAAAAATCACTATGTAAAACAGCAGTATTTGCCAGACAACATAAAAACAAGTAAATACTATTTTCCTGGAGACAACAAATATGAACAAGCAATGTCCCAATATAACAAAAAAATTAAAGAGTAAATTCTTTAATTTTTATTTTGAAATAACATCATTTATAATATAGTTTGTAATTAAAAGTCCACCTATTGCAGGTACATAACTAGAAGAGCCTAGTACATTAGATTTAATAGCTTCTTCAGTGCTTGAAACAACCACAAGTTTTTTCTGCTTTTTCTTATCAATTAAATTTCTTAACTTCTTAGCAAGCTTATCATAACTAGTCTTATCAAGAGTAGTTAACTTAAGTTTAGTAGCATCTACTTTCTTAGCTGTACCCATTGAACTAATAATTTTAACATTCATATCTAAACACGTATTAATAAGAAGAACTTTAGCACTTACAGAATCACAAGCATCAACCACATAATCAAAATCACTAAGAATTATTTCATTTATATTATTTTCATCTAAAAACATTTGAAGAGCCTTAACATTTATATCAGGGTTAATTTTAGTAGCGCGTTTTTTGGCTTCCAATACTTTTGCATTACCAATATTCGAAGTATCAGTAATAATTTGCCTATTTAAATTAGAAGAATCAATTGTATCAAAATCAACTATAGTTATATTCTGAATGCCACTTCTAACTAAACTCTCAAAAGTATATCCACCTACCCCGCCTATTCCAACAATAAGAATATTAAGATTCTTAATTTTTTCTAAATTATCTTTACCAACTAATGCCTCAAATCTTTCTAAATTCATTTTTTCCTCCAAAAAAAACCAAAATGACTGCAGTAATAAAACTCGCTCATCTGCGAGGTGGTAGTCCACATAATGATTATTAGGATTCTTAAATAAATAAGCATTCAACACCAATCATTAATTAGGTCTCCAAATTACTTATTTGTCGGTTTATTATGACAAATCATCTTGGTAATTTAATTATAACATAGTATTATTCTATCTGCAATATACTTTCTCTTGACATAAGTAGCCAAAGTTTTTATTACAAACTAAGTATTCTTTTTACACTACATTCAATTTCACAATCAATATTATTACTATTACACCAATCAATATATTGATTAATTAAATCATCAGGATTCCATTCTCCTGCAATATAAAATTTATAAAATCTATTCTTTAAAAATTTAATTGTATTAGCATAAGAAGCCCCTTTAGTAATAAAATACTCAATACACTTGTCAACATTCTTTCCATTTAGTCTATCTTCTGCTTCATAAGCACCAGCCATAGTTAAATAGAAATAAACAGTATCATCTTGTCTTCTTCCTACAACAAAACCTTTATCCTCCATCTTTATAATAGTATTTCTAATTGCTGGATAAGCAATTCCAGTAATCTTAGAAAGTTCAGCTTTAGTAGCACCTTTCTCTTTCATTAAAGTCCCTAATATTCTATCCTCAGTAGAATAAATAGCACCTCCAACTTGTTTTAAGTCAAGAAATTGACCCTTATTGTCTTTTAACATCTTCCTCATCCTTTCTTTCTATGTAACTTATAATTGTATTTAAATTAACATTATAAGTAGCATTCATTAAATTCTTATCAGCCCCAGGATAATACTTATTTAGCTCTTTTACTAAATTTTTCATCTCTCTTCTCATACCAAGGCTTTTCTTAGTAACCTTACAAGCACAATCTATAAAATGCAAATCATTATACCTACAAAATCTCTTAATCTCTTCTTCTCTAACAAAATAAAGTGGTCTAATAAGTTCCATATTCTCAAAATTAGTACTCTTAAGTTTAGGCATCATAGTCTTAAACTCCCCATTAAATATAAGACTCATAAGTATTGTCTCAACCACATCATCAAAATGGTGCCCAAGTGCAATCTTATTACATCCTAGACTCTGTGCCTTATTATAAAGTGCACCCCTTCTTTTCCTAGCACATAAATAGCAAGGATTTCTTTCTCCATCAACAGTGTCGAAAATATTATATTCAAATTCAGTCAAATTAATATTTAACTTCTTAGCATTTTCTCTAATTAAATTTAAATTCTCTTCATCATACCCAGGATTCATCATAATAAATTCAAGATCAAACTTAATCTTACCGTGTCTTTTAAGTTCCTCTAAACACTTAGCCAGCAGAAATGAATCCTTGCCACCACTTATACAAACAGCAATTTTATCATTCTCATTAATCATAGAAAACTCATTAATTGCCTTAGTAAATGGTCTAAATATCTCTTTCCTAAACCTCTTAATAATACTTCTTTCTATATCTTTGACATCCATTACAACCTCTTTTTAAGTATAAAATCACTTTGGTTCTCGACTATATTATCTCCAAGTGTTACTTCCTCGATATTCTTTCCATCATTAAATATCTCATAAAATACATTTTCAAATATCTTATCTACAACCAAATTAAGCCCCCTAGCGCCTGTTCCATATGAAAGAGCTGTCTTAGCGATCTTCTCATAAATAGCATCAGGTATATTAAGTGTTACACCTTTACTTTGAAGAGCATTTACATACTTCTTAAGCTCACTTAAATTACTAGACTTTAATATAGTAATAAGATTATCTAAATTTAAAGAATTCATTCTAATAATAGTTTTAAATCTACCCATAAACTCAAGAGGCATACCAAACTTTTCAAAATCCTTAATAGTAAGTTCACTACCATACTTAACTTCTTCTTTAGACTTAACATCAGTCCCAAAACCAATATTATTTTTCTTTTCCATAGCCTGTTTATCATATAGATCAGTAAAAGCCCCGCCTGCTATAATTAAAAGCTTACTAGTATCAAATTTAATAGTATCTCCCATATGATTAATCTCAAGTGTAAACACTCCTCCTTCAACTATCTTAAGAAGACCTTTAAGAACATCACTCTTAGAAACAGATATATCAGCATCTTTACCAGCTTTTTTATCAATCTCATCCAAGAATAAAATACTATGTTCAGCTTTATTTATATCTCCTCCAGCATTATTATATAAATGAATAAGTATATCCTCAACATTAGCTCCTTTATATCCAGTAGCGGAATAATTACTCATATCTTCGATATGTACAGGATAATCAATAACCTTAGCCACTTCATTAATAAGAGCAGTCTTACCAACACCACTAGGCCCATATAATAGAATATTACTCTTCATATCTTTTCCAAACAAAGCATACTTATAAATTGCCAAAACAATTTTCTTAATAGCCTCATCTTGATTAATAATACTACTTTTAAGCTTATTAACTATTTCACTAATAGGTTTATCAAGAGTCTTCTGAAGCTTACTTTCAATATCTTCTCCTCTAGTAACTTGAGGTTTTAAATCATACTTTTCTTCAATTTTATCAAAAAACTCTTCCTCAGTTAAATCTCCATTTAATAAAGCATTAACTAAAACATTCTCATCTTCCACATAATTAAGTCCAAGATCAACTTTAAACTCTTTCTCAAACTCATCTACATTAATACCAAGAAGTGGAATTTCATCTGTTTGTACAAAAACCATTTTCTCCATAAATTTATAATACTCTAGACACTTATCCTTATCAAATTTCTTAATAGTTTTTGTATACTTAGTACCATCTTTCTTAACGCATTCTTTTTCTACAAAAAACCTCTCAATTGGAAGTGGATTAGTATAACTAATATCAAGTCCAAACTCACTTGCTACAATAGTATTAACATATTCTTTATTAGTAAAAAGTTCAGTAAACTTAGTTCCGTTTTCATTCTCTTTTCCAATAGAAATACCTTCCACTAAATAATATACACCATCAAAATCAGGTCTTTGATATTCTCCCAAAATCAAAGCTACCTTAAGTTTATTATCATTCATATTTACCCCCTAAAAAATATTAAATATTCATATCTAAATACTCAAGTAATTCAGAAGCTTTAACTTTAACTTCTTCTTTAGTACTAGCGCATTTAACTGTCACATAAGCACCCATTTCTTCATCTTCTCCAACAATAAGTATATAAGCAGGATTAAATTTATCTACAAGTTTCCATAAACCTTTAATATTTTTACCAGTATAATCAGTTTCAACAATAAAACCAGAATTTCTTAAATCATCAACAATTTGATATGCATAAGCATTCCCTGAAAGATTCATAACAAAAATGTCTACTTCATTTGTTGGAACATATGCCTCTAGTTCAGCAAGTACTGTCATAATTCTTTCAATACCTGCTGCGAATCCCATAGCCGGAGTAACAGGTCCCCCAAGAGTTTCTACCAAAGTATCATATCTACCACCAGCTAAAAGTGTATTTGCCTTACCCAAAAATTCAAGGTTACTCTTAATCTCAAAAACTGTATGACTATAATAATCAAGCCCTCTAACCAAAGTCTTATCTTCTTCAAAAGGTATATCTAAAAGAGTAAGTGCTTCTTTAACCTTTTCATAATATTCTTTACTCTCACCATTTATATAATCAATAATCTTAGGTGCATTCTTAATATACTCTCTATCACTATCATACTTACAATCTAATATTCTAAGTGGATTCTTATTAAGTCTCTCTTTACAAGTATCACATAAATTATCATAATCTTTCTCTAAATACTCTTTAATTACTTTATTATAATTATTCCTACTTTCATTATCCCCTAGAGTATTAATATAAACCTTTAAATCTGTAATATTAAGACCACTCAAATACTTATAAGCAAGATTAATTATCTCTGCATCAAAATATGGATTCTTAATACCAAATGCTTCTACTCCAAACTGAGTAAACTCTCTTAACCTACCACTTTGGGGTCTCTCATATCTAAAAGCACTTCCAAAATAATAAAACTTACTAACTCCATCTACATAAAGTTTATTCTCAATATAACTTCTAACAACCCCAGCAGTAAACTCAGGACGAAGAGTAATATTTCTACCACCCTTATCTACAAAATCATAGGTTTCCTTATTAACAACATCAGTTGTACTACCAACACCTCTATAAAAAAGTTCAGTATATTCAAAAGTAGGTAATTTAATAAAATCATAATTATAAAGTTTCATAAAATTACTTGTATATTCGTAAATATAATCATAAAGTTTACCTTCTAAACCATACACATCAAGTGTCCCCTTTGGCCTTTGCACACAAATCACTTCCTTGTAACACTTATTATACATATTTAGCCCTCTTTAGTCAAATAAAATTGGCAAAAAATTAAGCTTTACTTAAATAATTTTAAGTACTAAGAATATAATTAAATATGATAAAAAATATAATGAAAAATAAATTTGTTATGGGCACTATCATTTTACTAACAGGAGGATTCCTATCTAAGTTTCTAGGTTTCGTGTTAAGAATAATAATCACAAGACAAATCGGAACTGAAGGAATAGGTTTATACTCACTTGTAATGCCTACATTTGGATTATTTATAACAATAGCAACATTCAGTTACCCTGTAGCAATAAGCAAAATCATAAGTGCAAGAGGAAAAAGTTCAAAAAAAGCAATATTCTCTATAATACCAATATCTATAATATTAAATTTATTCACTTTACTAATAATATTTTTAATATCAAAACCACTTGCAAACATATTTCTAAAAGATCAAAGACTATACATTCCACTTCTATCAATAGGTTTCACTCTTCCATTCATAGGCTTATCTTCAATAATAAAAGGTTACTACTGGGGAAAACAAAGAATGGGAATATACATTCTATCAAATATAGTCGAACAAATAGTAAGAATAATAGTGCTCATCTTCTTGATTCCAAAAGTAATAAAAGTGTCTCTAGTACTCACAATATCTCTAATAATAGTAGTTAACGTACTAAGTGAAACATCAAGTATAATTGTAATGCTTCTAGGTTTACCCAAAGGAATAAAAATAACAAAAGAAGACTTAAGACCATCAAAAGAATACATAAAAGACATAATGAATATATGCGTTCCTTCAACAAGCAGTAAAATTGTAGGAAGCATAAGTCACTTCTTAGAACCAATAGTTTTAATAAATGTATTGTCTTACGTTGGATACTCTAATAACTACATAGTCACAGAATACGGTATTGTAAATGGTTACTCTCTTGCTCTTCTATTAATTCCACAATTTTTCACTATGAGCATAAGTACATCCTTAATACCAGAACTATCAAAAAGTTACTCCATAGGAGATATTAAAAACTGTAAAAAAAGACTTTTCCAAATAACAGGATTATCTTTAATGATAGGTGCTTTTAGTACAGGAATAATATTTGCAGTGCCAGAATACTTCTTAAACTTAATATATAACACAAACTTAGGCGCTAATTACATAAGAGTACTCGCTCCATTCTTCTTACTTTACTTCATAAATACTCCTCTTGCAAGTGCTATGCAGGCTCTAGATATGTCCAAAGACGAAATGCAAATAACACTTCTAACTAGCTTCGTAAAACTATTTTTACTAACTTTATTAGCATTCCTAAAAATAGGTATGTATTCATTAATAATATCCACAATAATCACATTAATATATAGTACTTACTTACACATAAAAAAAGTTAAGAAAAAACTCTCTTAACTATTTACCACGCTTATTTTCACCAACTAATTTAATAGGTACAGTAAGCTCTTTAATTCTCTCAATAATTCTTCTAGCCTTAATCTTATCACTACCAGTAGATGTATCAGACAAATGCACTTCTAGTTCTTCAAGAGTATAATTAGAAGTAAAAAAAGTAATCTTCTTATTATCCATTCTACTTTGAAGTATACCACCTAAAACCTCATCTCTACTCCACAAAGTATTATTCTCAGCCCCAATATCATCTATAAGTAAAACATCAGTATAAATAAGTTCATTATAAACCTTCTCATAACTCTCATTCTTACTATTAAAAGAATCCTTTAGCCTCTTAAGCAAAAGTGGATAATATATACTAGTACATTTTACCCCTCTCCTACTAAGTTCATTCAAAAGAGCATTTAAAATATAACTTTTCCCAGTACCAAAAGAACCACTCAAATAAACACCTTTCTTATTAGGATAATCATTCATAAAGTCTTTAATGTACTTAATTAACTCCACTCTTGCATTATCATCAAGATAAATATCTTTCATCTTAGCATTTCTAAGCAAACTAGAAGTCTCATAAAAAGTTACATTACTCTTATATTTATCACATTCTTTTTTATACTTACAAGGAGTAAAATTAAAAATTACATTATCTCCATCTATACTTGGAAAATTAACATACCCCTTAACCTCATTCTTACAAAACTCTAAACCTTTACAATTCTTACAATTATTAAGCTCTAATACTGTATTTTCTAATTTAGAAGTATACTTACAAAGGATCTCTTTAGAAAGATTTAACTTATAACACAAAGAAGCAAACTCTTTATTTTCCATACTAATCATAAAATTCTTCTCATTAATACTCTGATAATCTTTTTTAACTTTAATTTCACTATTTATATTTCTCATACAAACTCCTTAAGAAAATCTTCAAGTACCTCTTTAGTCTCTACTTCTAATTCTTCTTTCTTTAAATTTTTATTAAACCAATCAGGTGTATTCTCTTCTTTTTTAACACTTGCATTTTTAGTTTCTTTTATCTTCTTCATTTTTTTATGACTCTTCTCAGCATACTCCATTGCTTCTTTTGCAGTTTCAAGCCCAGCTCTTTTCCATTCAGAAGCCACCACTTCTACATAGTTCTTAACTAAACGATTATTTTGAATTTTTAAAATATAATCAATAAGAACATTGACAACAGCAGGATTAAGTTTCAAATCAACAACAAGCATTTCAAGTATCTTCATATCCCTCTCAGTAGGTCTTACTCCCTTATACTTACTCTTAAGAAAATCATAAGGTTTAGTAGTTTCAAAAACTTTAATAATTCTTCCCTTAAGACTATTATCTCCCTTAGGACTTCTTAAATAATCAGGTTGACTCTTAAATATCAAACTAGGAAGTCTACCCTCATTATTAAATCCATAATACTTTCTAACATTAGTTTTAAGTAGTTCCTTATCAATAAGTCCCTTCTCATTTAAACTAGTCTTAACAATATCAGCCATAGTAAGTGGGTCTAAATTATACAAAAAAGCTAAATTCGTAATAAGTTCACGACTCGACTTCGTAAGAGCGCGTTCATTAAGCAAACTCTTAGGCATACTACTCAAAAGTGCATCAAAATCAAAAACTTCCTCATAACAAAGTTGATTCTTCTCTTTCTTAACAAGTTCATCCTCATTAATAAGTTCTAAATTAGTATATGGTCTACTTTTAAAAGTCATATCAAAAGGACTAGTAATATCAACATACCCATTTAAATTAACAGTAGGAAGCTTAAAATAATTTTTTATTCTTAAATATTCTTCCTTCCCAACATTATTAAAAAGTACTATATTAAATACAGGATGATTAAAAAACTCATTAACAGAAAGAGGACTATAAAGTTCATAAACATAATTATTAAGATTACCCTCTTTAACAAAAGTCTTTAAAAGTCCAACTCCCTCAAGTTTAATCCTAGCTTCTTTTATCTTATCAAGTGTAATATTTAAATTAGTCATCAAATGATGATGAGTAAGCTCTGCACTAATGAAATTATTAGCCTTAAGTTCATTATATAAAATATTATAAAGAGTAACTGCAGTATTCCCTATAATAGGCATATAAAGCATATTTAATGTGACCTTATCATTTTCATTAAGTAAACTTTTATTTATAACAATATAAGTATCAGCAGGAAGTAATGTTACACTATTTTTCATAAAGTCACCTCTCATATTTTATTTTATATTAAATGCAAAATTAAAACAAGTAAATTTTACCTCTTTTAATAATATTTTTTTAATACTTTCACAAAATTTCAGTCTTTACCACAAATATTTATTAAATTATATCACTTACAAAAATAAAACTCTATCACTAAGATAAAGTTTTATTATTTTCGACCGAGATCATTTATTAGTCGTGCCACTCGGAAGCAACTAACATTTTACGGTTGGAATCACTTGTACCACGCACCATCCAGAAGCGAAAAATATTTACACCTAATAACAATACAAATGTAACATATCTTATTAAAAATATCAATGTTTAAAATCAAAACTCAGTCTATTTCATCCAACATCTTTTGCTTGATACCATCAATATCTGTAAAAAATAAATTGATACCTTGTTTCTTAAGAGCTAGCAAAGAATTGAAGTTTTCTAAGATATCAGCCTTCAAATTATCAGACACTTTAACGGGCTTACCATTAATAGTATGGGGGTGATCAATATATTTTTCCAAAGTAGGAAAAGCATTTTGTAATAAAATAACCGATTCTTTATTAGCAATTCTTCTAATCATTATCGATTTACAATTTCCATATTTTCTTATTTTAGTTTCAACAATGGGCTTATATTTATTGACTTTACTACTTAAAGGTATAAACCATAAAATACTTTTATCTTTGATAGTAAAATATGTAGGTCTAGTCCTTCCATTTTCGTGATTAATCATTACACCACTATTATTAATCTTTTCAAAAAATTCATCCTTTATATGATAAATATATCCGGTTTGTATTTTCATATTATCCCCCCTCATAATAATGATAACACAAAAACAAAGAAAACTCTATCAATTAAGATAAAGTTTTCAACATTTTCGACCGAGATCATTTATAACTCGCACCACTCGGAAGCGACTAACATTTCGCGATTGGAATCACTTATACCCCGCACCATCCATAAGCGGCTAACATTTACGTAATAGTGCATCTCCAGCACATTACAAATATACCATATTTTTATGAAAATGTCAATTAGTATATCTACTTTTAATATATACAATTACACTTAAATTATTACCAAATTAATTGTTTTCCTTTAAATTAATATAAGCTTGAGCAGCAGCAAGACGAGCAAGTGGAACTCTAAACGGACTGCAAGAAACATAATCAAGTTTTAACATTTCACAAAATTCAATCGAACTTGTCTCTCCTCCGTGTTCTCCACATATACCAAGTTTAATATCACTTCTAGTTTTTCTTCCAAGTTCAGCACCTATTCTCATAAGTTTACCTACACCATCTCTATCAATTTTGGCAAATGGATCACTTTCAAAAATATTCTTCTTATAATAGTCATTTAAGAATTTACCAGCATCATCTCTAGAAAATCCATAAGTCATTTGAGTCAAATCATTAGTACCAAAACTAAAGAATTCAGCGTGTTTAGCAATTTCATCAGCAGTAAGAGCAGCTCTTGGAATTTCTATCATAGTACCAACAGTATACTCTAAATTAGAATTATTTTCCTTAATAATACTATCAGCTGTAGAAGTAATAATATCCTTAACAAACTTAATCTCATTAACATCACAAACAAGTGGAATTATAATTTCAGGTTTAACAATAGTTCCTTCATTCATAACCTCTAAAGCAGCTTCAATAATTGCTCTTGTTTGCATTCTGGCAATCTCAGGATAAGTAACATCAAGTCTACAACCTCTGTGTCCCATCATAGGGTTAAACTCTTTTAATCCTTGGACTCTATTCTTCAAACTTTCAAAACTAATACCCAAACTATCAGCAAGTTCTTTAATCTCTTCATCAGTATGAGGTAAAAATTCGTGTAAAGGTGGGTCAAGTAATCTAATAGTTACCCCATATCCATTCATTGCTCTGAAAAGTCCAGCAAAATCATCTCTTTGATAAGGTAAAATTAGCTTAAGAGCTTCCTCTCTTTTCTCTACAGTATCTGCAGTAATCATCTTTCTAAAATTAAATATTCTAGTTTGTTCAAAGAACATATGCTCAGTACGGCAAAGTCCTATACCTTCAGCACCAAACTTTCTAGCAACAAGTGCATCTTTAGGAGTATCAGCATTTGTTCTAACTTTTAACCTTCTAATACTATCAGCCCAAGACATAAATACTTCAAAGTCTCCACTAATACTTGCTTCTTCAGTTACAATTTCTCTATCATAAACTTTACCAGTAGAACCATCCAAACTAATGTAATCCCCTTCAGTAAGTTCTTTACCATTAGGTAAAATTAATTTTTTATTTTCTTCATCTATAACAAGACTAGAGCATCCACTAACACAAGCAGTTCCCATTCCTCTTGCTACAACAGCAGCGTGTGATGTCATACCACCTCTAACAGTTAAAATACCGTGAGCAAGATTCATTCCTTCAATATCTTCAGGACTAGTCTCAAGTCTAGCAAGAATTAAATCCTTCTCTCCGTTATTATAAGCTTGCATTACACTTTCAGCAGTAAAATATAATTTACCAGTAGCAGCTCCAGGACTAGCAGCAAGACCAGTACAAACAGCCTCAGCTTTATTAAGAGCTTCCTTATTAAAACTAGGATGTAAAAGTTGATCTAAACTCTTAGGTTCAACTCTTAAAATTGCTTCTTCTTTACTAATCATACCTTCATTAACTAAATCTACAGCAATCTTAAGTGCAGCTTTAGCAGTTCTCTTACCATTTCTAGTTTGAAGCATAAATAACTTACCATTTTCAATAGTAAACTCCATATCTTGCATATCTCTATAATGATTCTCTAAAATTTCACAAATTCTATTAAACTCATCAAAAACAAGAGGCATCTTTTCTTTTAAAGTCTCTATACTCTCAGGTGTTCTAATTCCAGCAACAACATCTTCCCCTTGAGCATTAATTAAATACTCACCAAAAAGTTTCTTCTCCCCAGTAGCGGGATTTCTAGTAAAGGCAACACCAGTACCACTTTCTTCTCCACTATTACCATAAACCATTTCTTGAACATTAACAGCAGTACCCCAACTAGAAGGAATATCATTAAGTCTTCTATAAGTCTTAGCTCTTTCATTATTCCAACTTCTAAACACAGCCTTAACAGCTTCGATTAATTGTTCTTTAGGATCACTAGGAAAATCACTTCCACTTATATTCTTATACTCATTCTTATAAATAGAAACTACATCTTTAAGATCTTCACTAGTAAGTTCTGTATCATATTTTACACCTTTTTCTTCCTTAATCTTATCAAACTTTCTTTCAAAACTTGATTTTGGATAACCTTTTACAACATCTGCAAACATTTGAATAAATCTTCTATATGAATCGTAAACAAATCTAGGATTATTAGTAACTGTACTAAAACTTTCAGCAACCTCATCATTAAGACCTAAATTAAGAACAGTATCCATCATACCAGGCATACTCGCCCTAGCGCCACTTCTAACACTAACTAAAAGTGGATTCTCTTTATCTCCAAATTTCTTACCAGTCTTCTCTTCTAGTTTCTTTAAATTTTCAAAAATTTCTTCTACAACATCATCAGATAAATTTTCATTATCTTCATAATACTTAGTACAAGCCTCAGTTGTAACAGTAAACCCACTTGGAACAGGAAGTCCTATATTAGTCATCTCAGCTAAATTAGCTCCTTTACCTCCAAGTAAATTCTTTAAATCTTTATTTCCTTCACTAAACATATAAACATATTTCATATTAATATTCTCCTTTCATCTTTCTTACTTTTCTTAAATAACATTTACCACACAAGCTTTCATATTGAACATCTCCATCAATAGCAACTTGGTCTCCCATAAGAGTAAACTCTCCATTAACTATTCTGGCATTAAATCTTGCTTTCTTACCACATCTACAAATAGTATAAAGTTCTTCAATACTATCCGCTAGTTCAAAAAGTTTCTTACTACCAGGAAATAATTCACTTCTAAAGTCAGCTCTAAGGCCATAGCATATAACTGGAATATCAGTCATTTTCGAGAAAACAAAAAGTTCATCAACTTGTCCTTCCGATAAAAATTGTGCTTCATCCACTATCACACAGCTTACCTTATCCTTTATTAGCATCAAATAACCCTTAAGTTTCTCATCAGGCATAATCAAATGGTCAACTTCTCTCTCCACGCCAATTCTACTGCTTACTCTACTGTTTGCTTTAGTATCAATTGCTGGCTTCAAAAGAACAACATTCATACCCCTCTCTTCATAATTATGTGCAACCTGAAGTAAATTAGTAGTCTTACCGCAGTTCATCGCACCATACCTAAAATATAACTTACTCATAATTAAAACCTCCCTCTTGGATGACTCTTAAAATAGACATCTTTAAGCCTCTCACTAGTAACGTGAGTATATATTTCAGTTGTATTAATATTCTTGTGTCCTAAAAGCTCTTGGACACTCCTTAAATCACATCCATTATCAAGCAAATGCGTTGCAAATGTATGCCTAAGTGTATGAGGACTAACTTTAATTTTAAGTGCCGACTCATTAATAATTGAATCAATAATTTTTGCTATTCCTCTAGTAGTAATCTTATCACCATATTTATTTAAAAACAAGAAATTATTACTCTTACCACCTAAGAGTTTACGTCTTAAATCATTCATATAAAGTGTAAGAGCCGTCTTAGCAGCATCTCCATAAAATACAGTTCTCTCATAGCTTCCTTTACCAAGAACACTTATCTTTTCTTCTTCAAAATCAATATCACTAATCTTAATGTTAACTAGCTCACTAACTCTCACACCAGTCGCATACATAAGCTCAAAAATAAGGTTATTTCTCTGTCCAAACTCTCCACTTTTGCTAATTTCAAAAAGAGTGTTAAGATCACTATAATTAATAAACTTAGGTAGTAGTTTCTCTAACTTAGGATACTTAATACTAGCCATAATATTAGCACTAACCAAATCATTATCCTTTAAATATCTATAAAAACTCTTAAGAGTACTTATCTTCCTACTAACAGTCCTATTAGAATTATCTTTATCAAATAAATACTTTAAATATTTTTTAACATCTTCTTTAGTAGTACTCTCATAACCTTTATTAACAAAATTAAAAAACTCTACTAAATCATTATGATAGCTTTCTATAGTTAGCTCGCTATAATTCTTAACATCTCGTAAATAAATTAAAAATTCTTCCATAACCCCACCTATTTAACACTAGTAACTACCTCTCTATCAGTATATTTAACACATATAGTAACATCATTCATACTTTCATTAGTAATTGGATTAACTAAATAAGTACCCTCTTCATCATCAGGAGTAATATACCCTTTTTCAATCAAATCCCCGATTGTTATATAAGTACAACTGCCATCATTATTAAGTGAATCTATATTTTCCTTACCATACTTATACGCAGCTGCAAGAGAAGACTTAACCTTAGAATCATATAATTGCTTTTTAGTTTCTACGTCTCCCTTAGCTAAATTAGGGATAACAATAACCGCCATCAAAGCTATAAGTACAATAACAATTATTATCTCAACAAGAGTAAAACCTTTTTTATTCATTATGTCTCACCTACCATTTCATTAATATAATTTTATCACGAATTTTATTTAAAATAAACCTTGTATTTAGTCACAGTTTTGTTATATAATATATATTAGAATAGAAAGGGTCATAAGAATATGAAAGAATTTGATTTTGAAAAATTACCTATAGTTGAAATAGCAAATGAAATTATAATTGACGCGGTTAATAAGGGTGCATCAGATATTCACTTTGACCCAACTAAAGACAGTATTAAAGTAAGATTTAGAATAGATGGTATATTAAATGACTATGCAATAATACCAAATAAATATAAAAGAAATATGATAAGTCGTATCAAAATGATAGCTGGTATGAACATAATGGAAACAAGGCTTCCACAAGATGGTGCTATTAAAAGTAAAATCGGTGATAGACTTTTGGATTTGCGTGTAAGCTCACTTCCAACAAACAATGCAGAAAAAATAGTTATAAGAATTCTAGACTACTCAATGAGTTTAGCAGGACTTGATAACTTAGGATTTAGTCCAGATGCAATGGAAAAAATTAATAAACTTATTAGAATGCCAAATGGTATCATATTAGTAACTGGTGCTACTGGTACTGGTAAAAGTACTACCTTGTATTCAATACTTCAAAAACTAAACACAGAAAGTGTTAACATAATAACAGTTGAAGACCCAGTCGAAATGGATATTGCTGGAGTAAACCAAGTACAAACTCAATCAGAAATCGGTTTAACATTCGCAACAGTACTAAGAAGTATACTACGTCAAGACCCTAACATTATAATGATTGGAGAAATTCGTGATGACGAAACCGCAAGAATCGCCGTACGTGCATCTATCACAGGACACTTGGTTCTAAGTACACTACACACCAATAACAGCTTAAACACAATCGAAAGACTTGCTGATATGGATGTAGAAAGATACTTACTAGGTAGCTCACTTGAAGGAATAATAAGTCAAAGACTTGCAAGGAAACTTTGTACAGAGTGTATGATAAAAAGAGAAACTACTCCTTATGAAAAAGAAGTATTTAAAACAGTATTAGGAAAAGAAGTAAATGAAATGTATGTTCCAAACAAAGAAGGTTGTCCTAAATGTAGCCACGGTTATAAAGGAAGACTTGCTATTCTAGAAGTACTAGTACTAAATGATAAAATAAAAGATGCTATAACAAATAACTTACCTAAAAATGAACTTAGAGAATTAGTATACACAGGAGAAGTTGTAACGCTTTTACAAGATGGACTTAATAAAGTTGTTGAAGGCGAAACAAGCTTTGAAGAAATATTAAAAATTATTGACTTAGAAAACGACGTAACAACTTATAAAGACGACAACCTAATGAGTAACTTACAAATGGCTCAGAAAGCACACAAAGAATCTGAAGTTCAAAATAACACAGTAGCAACTCCAGACAGCATATCAAACTTTGAAACATTAGAATTTTAAGCACATCAAGTGCTTTTTTATTTACAAAAAAAACATACTACTTATGTAATATGTTATCTACTCTTGCTACTCTTAATCTCTTCAGTAATATTCATATTCCTATACAAATTATCAATCATTCTAGCAAAATATTCTCTTTCGTGATACTTATTCTTAAACTCATTCTCAGTAATAACTATCTTAGCCAAAAATTCTTTATATTCTTTATCCTTCAAAAACTCTTTATACTTCAAAAACACAGAAGACTTAAGCCTTTCAATTTCTCCTAAACAAGCCTTTACTCCTGCTTCAGAATCATCATCACTAGTAAGAAAATTATATATCTTCTTATAGCAAGATTTTAGTTTCTTATTAATCATTCTCTTAGCATACAAATTTTTAAGATAATCACTAACTATAGTAGTTTTACCTTTCTTAGTCTTAACTAAAAGTCCATCAATTTTAGACATATTCTTAAATTTACTTTTTTTCTTATCTCTCTTTAATATATACATAAACCCACCTACTTTAATAAATCTGGTCTTTTTTCCCTAGTTATTCTTAATCTCTCACTCTCTCTATATTCATCTATCTTTTTATGATCACCACTAACAAGTACATCAGGCACTTTCATTCCCCTATATACTTGAGGTTTAGTATAAACTGGATAATCAAGAAGTGAATCTTCAAAACTTTCACTCTCCAAACTATCAGCAGATATAACACCAGGCAAAAGTCTAATAATCGAATCAGAAATAGCCATTGCAGGCACTTCTCCACCAGTAAGGACAAAATCTCCTATACTAATTTCTTCATCTATTATAGTTTTAATTCTCTCATCAAATCCCTCGTAATGTCCACAAAGTAAAATTAAGTGTTCGTAATTTTTAAACTCTTTAGCCACTTTTTGATTATAAGTTTTACCAGACGGAGATAAAAGAACCACATGAGATTTATCAGATTTAACACTCTCGACAGCTCTAAAAACGGGGTCACACATTAAAACCATTCCAGCTCCCCCACCATAAGGAGTATCATCAACTTGATTATTATTAAGAGTACTAAAACTTCTAATATCGATAACGTTCACAGAAACTTTACCACCAAGAATAGCTCTTTTAATAATACTCTCTTCAAGAAAAGGCTTAAACATACCAGGAAACAAAGTTAAAATATCAATTCTCATAAAAGTTCCCTCACATTCTTAAAAAATATCTTATTTCCTTTAATATCAACTCCGTCAACAAACTCACTATTAAAAGGAATATATTTACCATTAACAAGAAATAATCTATATCCATTATTATCAATTATATCAGTAACTTTGCCAATAAGATTACCTTCAAAATAAGCATCTAGTCCTATATAATCAGTAAGAAGTAAGTCATCATCTCCAAGCAAAAGTTCTTTCTTATCAATAAACACCTTCTTACCCTTAAACTTTAAAACATCATTAATATAAGAATACTCTTCAAAAGTAAACATATCAAACATCTTATGATGCCTATAAGAATTTATAGTAACCTTTTCTTTCTCATCACCAATATAAAAATGATTACCCTTCTTAAAAGCTTTATCTTTATATTCAAAATTACTAATTAATCTAACTTCTCCCTTAATCCCGTGAGTATTAACAAGTTTCCCAACATACACTAAGTCCATAAAATCACCTAAACTTATACATTATTATACCACCTGTAACTGAAACATTCAAACTTTCACACTTATCATTCATAGAAATACTTATTCCTTCATCACAGATATCTTTAATATACGCGCTTATTCCTTTACCTTCACTACCTAAAACAAGTCCATATTTATCTACTCTAGCATCATCTAAATCAAGAGTCCCATTCATATCAGCATAATAAGTCTTAATCCCTCTAGACTTAAGAACACTTATAGCTTCCTTTAAATCCATAACAACAACATTCATATTAAAAATTGTCCCCTCAGTACTTCTAATTAACTTATCATTAAATACATTAACTGAATCAGGGCTCAAAATAACAGTAGAAACATTAAATGCAAGTGCACTTCTAATAATAGTACCAATATTACCAGGATCTTGTACATTATCAAGTAAAACTATTTTATCCCCAATAATATCATTACTCATTTTAAGTTTAACAACTCCCATAACACTCGGAGTACTCTTAAGTAAACTAATCTTTTCTAAACATTTCTTGCTAACTAAAGTACACTTACTATTCCATATATTTAATGACTCATCAGAAGTAATAACCTCAAGTAAAATTCCACTTTTATATGCCTCAGTAATCAAATGATCCCCTTCAACAATAAACTTACCTTCACTTAAAATAAACTTCTTATCTCTAAGTTTCTTAAAATAAACAATCTTTTCATTATTTACACTCTCTATCATTTCTACTCCTCATTCAAATGTTTCTTATTAACCAAATAATCTGGTTTCAACTCTTTCACTAATTTCCAAAATTCCTTACTATGATCAAAATGTACAAAATGCACAAGTTCATGAACAATAACATAATCAATATCATCTATATCATATTTAATAAGTTCTTTATTTAAAGTAATAAGTCCCTTACTCTTATTACAATAACCCCATTTCCTAACCATTTTTCTAATATTCACAACAGGATAATTAATAGGTAAATTAATTCTATCAAAAACTATTCTAACTCTATTAGTAAGTACTTCTTTACTCATCTTATCTAAAAACTTATCAAGGTCACTCTCTTTACTAACATAAGCGTAATCCAAATCAAGCACACAGTGTTTAACAAGATTAGTAATAACTACATTATACTCTTTACCTAAATAATAAAACTTACTAGCCTTATCTCTTTTCTTACACTCTTTTCTATACATCTTAGTAACAAAATCAATATTATTATTAATTAAATTACTCACATACTTATCACTAACAAAATAATTAGTTGTAACATATATACATAAATCACTCTTAACTCTAATATAAGTATTCTTATTACTTTTTCTAATTATTTTAACTTCTACATCTGTCCCATCAATTACCACTTTCATAATAAAAGTATATCATACATCTAAAAGAAAATAAACAAATTAAGAAAAAAACTATCACGCTTCAAACGCATAATAGTCTATTTACTTAATAAGCTCCAAAGCCCTATTATCACTCACTAAAGAAATTACCTCTTCGTGACTAAGCTTACTTCTTCCCATATATTTTTGCTTTCCGATTTCATAATCCAAATGGTCAACCATCTTACGGTAAGAATTAAAATCTTTAAAATTACTTCCTATTTTATCCAAAAGTTCCTTTAAATCATTATAATTATAGAAACCTCTAATATTAGAATTACAAATTCCAGCTTTATCAAAATGATAATAACCAATATGTAAAACTATATATATAACTGAAATATACTTAAAATCATTATGTAAACTTTGAGTATAAAAATATTTTCCTTTAGTAACATTATAAAAAGTATAAAATTCAAAATAGTTACGTTTCTTATCCTCAGCATACTCTTTACTTACCAAAACTATAACATCTTCCACTACAAAAACCTCCTAATAAAGAAAGTATATCATAAATAAGCAAAAGAAAAAAGCACCTAAGTGCTAAATCTAACTAATTATTAACTACAGCAGTTTCTTCTGCTTCTTCTTTTTGTTCTAAAGGTACTACACCAAGAGTATAACCGATTGGTTCTAAAAGTCTGATAAGTGTATTTATTTGAGGACTATTTAAATTATTCTCAATTTTAGCAACTGTTTCTCTAATAATACCAGCACGCTCTCCAACAACTCTTTGACTCAAATGTTGACTCTTTCTAGCAACTACAATTTGTCTAATAACTTCCTTTTCAAGTTCTTTTAATCTTTCATCCCTTTTTATTTCTTCTTCAGTTTTAACGATATTTTCTTTCTTTGGTCTTCCCATTTTTCCTTCACCGATTACTATTGTACCAAAAAAATGTACAATGTCAACCTTTTTTATTAAATTTTTATACTTTATTTTATACAGAATACTGCATATAAAGGTATAGACTTAATATTATTAATATATCCAAAATTTTTAGTAGATAATCTTATACTATATTTAGGTTCAAAATTAGTTACATAAGACTTCAAACTTTTAGACTGAGTATTCTCACTAGATTTTACTTCAATAGGTATAACACCATCTTCATTTTGAAGTAAAAAATCTATTTCAACAGTAGAACTCTCATTCTTAAAATAAGCTAGTGACTTTTCTAAATTGCTCTTTAAATGAAAAGCAACATAATTTTCTGCAAGTAATCCCTTAAACATTCCTTGAGCAACATCTAAGTAAGACAATTCTAACATATTTCTTAAAATACCTATATCATTTAAATATAATTTAAATGTATCAGGATCAAAATAAAGCTTAATAGGTACTTCTGGATTTTTAACATTAAAAGACTGCATAACAATATGACTAGATAAAAGCCAATCTAAAGGGCCCTCATAGTCTCTTTTCCTAGAATTATTACTTATCTTACTATATTGGAATTTATGACTATCATTTCCAAGTTGAGATGGAATACTTGAATAAGTAGCTTTAATTCTAATAGTTTCACTATTATTTTCAACATATTTAGTCATATCTTCAATATAAGCACTAACTATATTATTAAGTATAGTATCATCAAAAGACGCTATGCTTTTTCCATTCATTAAAAAGTTATCTACAGCCTCAGGCATCCCACCAACAAATAAATATTGATTATAATATGATAAAGCATGATTATGAAAAACTTCTAACATTGGCTCATTTTTATCATAACATTTCTTAATTTCATTAATCAAAACATCTTCTCCTAAAGCCATTAAAAACTCTTCAAAATCAAGTTGATACATATCAAGCATATCAACCTTACCTACCGGAAAAGCTTTCTTATTTTTGTTTCTCTTTAAAGACACACCAAGTAAACTACCAGCACATATAAGATGAAGATCTCTATGCTCCTCACATATATATTTCAAATTAGAAATCAAAGTAGGACTTTGCTGAATTTCATCAATAAAAAGAACAACATCATCATTTATTTCATCAATACCGGCAATTGCAAGAAGCTCTTTAAATTTTTCATCAGCATTTCTTTTTGACTCATAAATACTTACTAAATACTCATTTTCAAAAAGATTAACTTCGCAGAATTTACTGTACTCGTTTTTACAAAACTCTCTAACTATATAAGTTTTACCAACTTGTCTAGCACCAGATAATATTAAAGGTTTTCTACTTTTCGACTCTTTCCACATAAGAAGTTTATCATACATTTTTCTTTTCATATAACCTCTCTCCTTCTACTATCAAAAGTATACACCAAAAAACCAATATTTTCAAGGGCTTGCAAAGAAATTTCACAAAAATCGGACGACTTTCCTCGAAAATTTCACAAAAATCGGACGACTTTTTTCAAAAATTTCACAAAAATCGGACGACTTTTTGAAAAAACAAAGAAAAAGGCTACTCGCCTTCGTGAATATCGCTTTTTGGTTTATCTAGACCCTCAATTTTAATGCCCTTTTTCTCAGCATAATCCCAAAGCGCTGCACGCACAGCCTCTTCAGCAAGTAAACTGCAGTGTACCTTAACTGGAGGAAGTCCATCTAGTGCCTCCATAACTGACTTATTAGTAATCTTAAGAGCTTCATTTATGTGTTTACCTTTAATAAGTTCAGTAGCCATAGAACTAGTTGCTATAGCAGCACCACAACCAAAAGTCTTAAACTTAACATCTCTAATAATTCCATCATCATCTATATCAAGATAAATTCTCATTATATCTCCACACCTTGCATTACCAACAGTACCAACACCACTTGCATTTTCTATCTCTCCAACATTTCTTGGATTAGTAAAGTGATCCATAACTTTTTCTGAATACATAATTATTTCTCTCCTTTCTTAACAAAATCTTCATATAAAGGACTCATACTTCTTAAATCACTAATAATTTCTTTTAAAGTATCAACTGTATAATCAACTTCTTCAAGTGTATTACTATGATTTAATGTAATTCTAAGTGATCCGTGAGCTATCTCGTGAGGAAGCCCAATAGCAAGAAGAACGTGACTAGGATCCAAACTTCCACTAGTACAAGCACTTCCACTTGATGCACATATACCTTTAGCATCTAACTTAAGAAGCATACCCTCTCCCTCAATAAATCTAAAACTAAAATTAGCATTATTTGCTAGTCTCTTATCTCTAGATCCATTTAAAATACTATAAGGAATCTCATTTAATACTCTATCTATTAAATGTTCTCTTAAAGATAAAACATACTTATTATTTTCTTCCATCTCATTAAATTTAATTAGAGCAGCCTTAGCAAAACCAACTATAGAAGCAGCATTAGTAGTTCCAGCTCTTTTGCCTTTCTCTTGACTTCCACCATTAATAAGAGGCTTAATCATAACACCTTTTCTAACATATAAGAAACCTATTCCTTTAGGTCCTTCAATCTTATGAGCACTAGTACTCATAAGATCAATATTCATCTCATTAACATCGATTTTCTCATTACCATAAGCCTGAACAGCATCTGTATGGAATATAACTCCGTGTTTCTTACAAATCTCTCCGATTTCCTTAAGTGGCATAACAGTACCTATTTCATTATTAGCAGCCATAACACTAACCATAATAGTATCAGGTCTAATTGCATTTTCAAGTTCTTCCAAACTAATAAGTCCATCCTTATCTACATTCAAATAAGTAACTTCAAATCCTAATTCCTCTAAATACTTAGCACTTTCTAAAATCGCATGATGTTCAACCTTAGTAGTAATTAAATGCTTCCCCTTGTTCATTCTACCAATCATAATTTTCTTAATAGCCCAGTTATCACTTTCAGAGCCACCACTAGTAAAATAAATCTCATCCTTACTAGCACCTATAGTACTTGCAATCACACTTCTTGCTTCCTCAACCTTTTTACTAACCATTCTAGATGGCGAATAAATACTACTTGGATTAGTAAAGTATTCAGAAAAATATGGAAGCATTTCATCTAAAACTTCTTTTCTCACTTTAGTAGTAGCAGCATTATCTAAATATATCATAACATTATCTCCCTTCATTAATATGCTCTAGCCCATATTTAAGTATAACTTTTATATGCTCATCACTAATACTATAAATAGCAGTCTGTCCTTCCTTTAAACACTTAACAAGATTTAAATCCTTAAGATATTTAAGCTGATGACTAATTAATGAATGAGACTTATTTAAAGATAGTGCAATACCACTTACACACTTACTACCATTTAATAAACTATTTAAAATCATTAACCTAGTAGTATCTCCAAATACTTTATAAAACTCACTTAATTTATCATAATCTATTTGCATACCTTTCTCCTTTTATGAATAACCATTCATATACAAAATTATAAAACTAATAAAAAAACTTGTCAATACTTTCTGACAAGTTTTAAAAGTAACTTACTCTTCTATATAATCAATTACTTCCTCAGTTTCATCATTTATTATTTCAATTTTTATTTTATTTGCTATCATCTTTACACCTCACAAGTTTCTCACTTTAAAAAAGGTTTACTAATCAAATTATACACTTAAATAAGACAAATTTACAAGATTCAAATTGAGTAAAAAATCATTTATAATAAACAAAAGCTCAAATAATGAGCTTTCAATTAAATTGTTCTAATCAAAAATAAGAAAATAATTTAAAAATCTAATAAACTAATTATTTTTCAAATACTCAGTCATATTCTCTCCCCATCTAAAGAAGTAAAATGTTTTAGGATGAATTCCATCTCCAGCATAAGGATTTTCTCTTTCTTTTAAATATGCACTGTTATCTAAGTATGGTACCCCTAGTTCATTTAATAGTTCAATAAGTTTTTGGTTAAATTCATCTAAGTATTGATATGCTGGATATTTACTTACTGCATTATCCCCTACTGGGATAATAAGATTTACTATAATTTTAGTATTAGGAAGTTCACTTTTTAAATACTCAAGTTTTTCTCTATAATATTTTATAAATTTTTCAACATTCCCATTGTGCATCTTAACATCATTACATCCATAACTTAAAAACAAATAATTAGGATTGTACTCTTTAACTAAAGGTAAATCTTTTTCCATATTATCTATTCTTCTACCACGAGTAAACACAACATTTTCTTTATTAAGAACCCCATAACAGCTTAGCCCCTCAGCCATCGAGTCACCAACTACCAGCGCGTGCTTTTCAGTAAACACTCTCTTAATCTCACTCTTTTGCTCAGAAGTTGTACTAGTTGTATTTGTATTAGTTGTAGTTTTAACAGGTACTTTCTTCCAAACAGCATAAAGTGTAATATCACTAGTTATAGGTGCATCACTTTTAAACTCACTACCATCCTCATAAGTCCAGTTAACGAAAGTGTATCCATTATAAGTAGGCTTATCTGGTAAATTAATAGTTTCATTTTCATTAACTGTAATGCTAGAAACCTTGCTTCCTCCTTTAGAATCAAAAGTAACTGTATAAGTTCTAATAGTCTCTATAGGTAGAGGAGCACTATTATTACTTTTCTTATCTTTATCACTTGCATAAACTTCAACTACTGAATAAACAGAAGTAAAAAGAAGCAACGCCACAAGTGATATAACTATAGTTTTAACCACCTTATTTTTCTTTTTCACAATAAACACCTCCAAAATAAGAAAGCGTTTTTTAAGACGCTTGCTCAAGTTTATTTAATTCTGTTACACCATTTTGTAATTTATAATATACTTTCACTTTATCACCTTTAGACAAGAATGGAAGTATATCTTTATTAACTTTAATATTAACTCTATACTTGTTATTATCAGTATCAGTTAAATAATAATATGTATTTCCATCAATCATAACATCCTTAATAGAATTAATTATAATTGTCTTTTCTTCTTCATTACCAGTCACATTACTAGGTACACTATTTAAATAGTTATCTTTTGCTTTTTCTATACCTAAACTAGCATCAGTTACTACAACTTTCTGATAATCTTCTACATCAATAAATCCATACATTTTAACAAGACCCGCATTATCTTTAAGACTAACTAAATAAGTAGGTCTATTATTTAAATTTATTAAAAGTGGGAAAGTACTAGTATACTTCATTTGTTGTACCTGACCTTCAGCACTTGCCATTGCAGAATATTCTTCAGCTCCTGGTACTTTATAAAAATTAGTTTCCTTAGTTCTTAAATTAGTAAGAATAAATCCGATATTACTCTCGTCAGTACTAACTGAAGTAATACCTGTATACATATATACATCATCATCTAAAACTAAATAATTATATCCATCAGTAGTCATAACAACACCAGTTTGACTAAATACAGAATTTAAAAATCCCTTCTGATAAAGTCCCCAGTCATCCACTTGCTCAATAATAAGGTCAGTTGGAAATACGTGATCCACCCAAGCAGGAACATCATCAAGCTTATAATACTCAGTATTGCCAGTAACAGGGTCAGCAACAACAACACCCTTAACATCACGTTTAAGTCCAACTGCAGTATATTTCATCACAGGCACAACATAATATGGATTACCTTCATTATCAAGTTCAAAATTAGCATCTCCAAAAATAAATGTAGGATACTTAAATCTTAAATGTCTAAACAAATTCTTATTAAAAAATGCACTTTCAGTATATTTCATACCCTTTTCTAAAGTAACCAAATCACTTGATCCATCCACACTATTTACCTTAATATATCCAGTAACACCTTTATCTTTATTCTTAAGCCATTTAAAGAAACCATTATACTCAAGTGGTGTCACTCTTACAATATTGCCATCATAATTTATCTGACTATAATTATCACTTACATAATATTGACTAACCATCTCTGGCATTCTTCCCATAGTTCTATCCCCAAGTTTAGAACTAGAATCCTTATCTAAAAGAGGAAGTTTACTAAAATCGACTTCTTTAATATCATTAATAAAATTCTTATCAGTATTAATAGTAATTCTCTTACTATAACTTTTACTATTAAAAAGAGGACTACAAATAATATCACTTAAAGTAATAAAAGCAAAAACACCCATTACACTAAAAACTAAAAACTTAGAAGATTTTAAAGCAATTTTAGCTTTCTTACTCATAAACAAACTCAAAACTGATAAAACTAACGTATACACAAAAATCAAAAATAACACAAATGTTAAAAATGCTAAACTGTGTAAATTAATTGGAGGTAAAAATAAATAATATAAAATTCCTGCAAGTACTAAAGTAATTATAATACTAATAATGTTTTCTTTTTTCATTAATTTTCTCACCAATTTAATTGTACCACTTTTTAAACAAAAATTGAAGTAAAAGTATGCCTTTTAAAGTAAAAGTTGCTCGACAAAATTCGACATTTTCAAAAAAAAATCTAAATTTAAAAAACTTCACAAAACGTGAAGAATATTATAATCTAAATGGCGTCCTTGGGGCGATTCGAACGCCCGACTTTCTGCTTAGGAGGCAGATACTCTATCCTGCTGAGTTACAAGGACATCTAAATAAATTATAACACAAAAATTAAGTCACATCTACACTAATTTAAGTATTTTTACAATGTCATAATCTTCCGGCACATCAATATAACTAGAATAAGATATAAAAGCACTTCTTCCATTTTTACTAGACCACATATTAGAAGAGTTTAATCTAGCAAAATGAAAATCGTTACTTCCACCTTTAACACTTCTTTCAAACATAACAGCAATACTATATCCAGAAATATTAAGTAGTTCTACATCACTTAAAGTATTAGTTAAAACTTCATTAGCCTTTCTAGGACACTTTAAACCAGAAAATACTCCAGGATAAAATAGAAAACTCTCATTAGTAATTCTAGAAAAAGCATCTCTAAAAATAAGAGGCATATCAAGTCTTAAAGCATACGCATAACAATTAAAAAATAAATAATTATTTATATAATACTCCCTATCTTCATCATAATTAGGTGAATTACTAAGTATACCTAAACATTCCTTAAGATACACCACGTACAAAGAAAGCACTTCATCATAATTTAAATTCTCATTTAAAATAGTATTTCTTATCTCTTCAAAATTCATAAATCCCCCTAATACAAAAAGGTTACAAAGTGTAACCTATAACTTTTCAACTACTTCAATCCCCAAAATACTTGTTGCATTCTTTATAACTACCTTGGCACTAGCTAAAAGTAATAATCTAGAATTTCTTAAAGTTTCATCCTCTTCCTTTAATACACTAACTTCTTCATAAAATCTAGAAAGTAAAGCACACAAATCATTAAGATACTTAGTCAAAATAACAGATTCGCTAGTCTTTACAGTCTCTTTAACAGCATCAGCAAAATCATATAATTTCTTAACAATCAATAACTCAATCTTATTACTTAAAATTACATTATCAAAATTATAATTAACTGTAGCCTTACTTAATATAGAATTAATTCTAGCATAATTATAAAGAATATATATAGCAGAATTACCAGCAAAATTAGTAGCTTCATCTAAATTAAAATTAATATTTTTACCTCTATTAATATTTAACATACTATACTTAATACAAGAAGCAGCCAAACTAAGAAGATTATCTTCTTCACAAGTACTATTTCTTTCTTTAAAAGCACTTTCTAGTTTCTTCATTGCTTCAACTATAAAGTCTTCTAAAAGAACAACTTTACCTTCCCTAGTAGCCATCTTATCACCATTTAAAAGTACAAATGAATAGCTAATAAGTTTAGGACTATCATACCCAAGAATATCTAAAGCAGCACTAATCTGCTCCATATAAACCTTCTGATCTTCTCCAAGTACTATTAAATTAACATCTTTATTCTTCTCCATCTTATAAATACTATACGCAATATCTCTAAGTGGATACAAACTAGTTTTATCTTCACGAGTTAAAACTAAAACAGGTGCTTTTGTAGGAATACCATAACCATCTAAATCTAAATAATATCTACCATTCTCATCTTCCTTAAGTTTGCCCTTCTTCTTAAACTCATCAAGAATATTATTAGTAATATTACCAAAAACAAAATCACTCTCGTGCTTAAAATTATCCCAATGAATATCAAGCTTATCAAATATCTTAGTTTGACCTTCTACACACAAATCAGTTATTTTTCTAAACTCTTCTCTAACTTCTTCATCTCCGTTTTCAAGTAAATTCAAATAATGAAAAACTTCTTTCTCTAGAAGAGGATCATTTTTAGCTTCTTCATTAATATCAATATAAAGTTTAAGCATATCATTAAATGTTACTTTACTAATATCTCCAAACTTCTTAACTCCAATTAAAAGCATAGATATTTGTTTACCTATATCGTTAACAAAATATTCCCTAAGAACATCGTAGCCATTAAACTTATAAAGTCTAGCTAAAAAGTCTCCAATAATACTATTCCTACTTCTTCCAATATGAGGACTAGCATTAGGATTAATAGAAGTATGTTCGATTAAAAGACTCTTAGAAATTCCTTCATTAGTACTTCCATAATTATCTTTCTCTTTTAAAATTCTTTCTAAAAGTACCTTAGCCATATTAGAAACATTAACTCTAAAATTAACATAAGGCCCGATAACATTAACTTCACTAATAATATTTTTATCATAAACTAAATTACTTAAAATATAATTAGCTTTATCATTAGGATTCTTAATATCTTTAATATTCATTCTAAAACAAGGTATAGAATAATCTCCCATATCTTCTTTAGGTGGAACACTAACTTCAATTTCACCTTCATTAATCCCCAAATTTTTAACAATATTTAATA
>OHMS01000111.1_pt1 | contig 45828 bp, 37 predicted proteins | sample 1569351 | NCBI WGS metagenome assembly OHMS01 (sample SAMEA3879571, study PRJEB24766) | human gut metagenome | biome: human-associated habitat; feature: feces | place: USA | collected 1985/1987 | reverse complement strand
CGGTGGACTGATTTTCAAGAGGGGCATGCCCTGCAAGGGAGGGCTGCCCCTAGTGTGTCGCCCGCACATAGCCCCCTTCAAGGGCGCACACCCTTGAACGAACACATGAAAAGCGCAAAACCAACAAGCAACCGTACAAAGCTTGTATACCATATTATAATACACACCGCCTGCGTGGGCAAGGGCTGTCGCCCTTGGTGGGTTTAATGTTTGTTCGCCGCAAAATCGCTTCGCTCTTTGCGGTTTTACCGACATAAAGAGGACACGCTATTGAAAATGCGGGGCTGATTTGGTCTGCGCATTTGGGGTTGGGTTTGTTTGGGACTAGGTTGTGGACTGGCTAGGTTTTCTTTGTGACATCTACACTTTCCAAAGGGCTTCGCCCTCTGGACTCCCACAAGGGGCTTCTCGCCCCCTTGACCCCTCGGCAAGGCAGGAAACTCAGCTTTGCTGATTTCCACGCGCCTTGCAACCGCATCTATTGACACGCGCTTCTCATTTGTTTGGGAACGAAACAAACAGGGAAGTTGTCGAAGACAACTTCTAGGAAACTTGGCGAAGCCAATTTTCCACGCGTCGCTGCACCCCGCGCTTTTTAATTCCGTCCCGCTTTGTGACCTTTTTTACTTTGCACCCGCGAATATATTTTGAAAGGACGTCTACTATGAAAATTTGTGACCGCAATGGCAATGTTTTTACCTCAGAGGATTCCACCGAATCTCTCCTCATTAGTATCTACAACTCCACCATCGCCCGCGCTTGCATAAATATCCTCTCTGCGCCCTTCATCAGCAAGGCGGGCGGGATTATTCTCAATTCCAAATTCACCGCCGCCGCAGTCCCCTTCTACGCCGAAAAAAAAGGCATTGATATGTTCGACTACGAAGACCGCGAATACACTTCGTTCAACGATTTCTTTACCCGCAAAATAAAGCCCGGCCGCCGTATTACCGACCACGGCGCAGACGCCCTCGTTTGCCCCTCTGACGGTAAGGTAAGCGCTTACACCATCGCGGAGGGCGATATGTTTGTTATTAAAAACAGCGTTTACACCGTCTACTCCCTCCTCCGCGACCGCAAACTCGCTAGCCGCTTCTCGGGCGGCACGGCGCTCATTATCCGCCTTACCCCCGATGATTACCACCACTACATCTACCCCGCCTCCGGCGTGAAAAGCCACGACCGCCGCATAAAAGGTCGGCTGAACACCGTGCGCCCCGTGGTGAATAAATTCCTGCCCGTGCTAAAGGAAAACACCCGCGAATACTGCCTGCTGCGCACCCCGCAGTTCGGCGATATAGTGCAGATGGAGGTCGGCGCGATGATGGTCGGCAAGATAACCAACCGCTCGCCCGAAGCGGCTAAGGTCGTGCGCGGCGAGGAAAAGGGCTACTTTGAGTTCGGCGGGTCTACCATCGTGCTGCTGCTCGAAAAGGGCAAGGCGCAGGCCTGCTCCGACCTGCTCGAAAACACCCGCCGCGGCTGGGAAACTAAGCTGAAAATGGGCGACGTTATCGCCCGCGCGATAACGCACGAATAAATTTTACAGTAAACTGCTTCAAAGGATGATTGACTGAAAATGATAAATATGCTTAAAAATTACGTTACCGACCGCGATTACGCAAAGTTCGACAGAGAAAACGCCTACTCGGGCGAAGATCTCGGCGTTGTGTATGAGGACGGAATTACCAGATTTAAGGTCTGGGCGCCCCACTGCACCGCCGCGTATCTGAACCTTTACACCTCTGGCGAGGGCGACAACAAGGTCGAAACTCTCTGCATGAGGAAGACAGAGCGCGGCGTATGGTATGTAGAGCTTATGCACGACGCTTTCGGGCTTTACTACACATATACGTTTGAATTTGAGCATAATATCAGGGTGGAAACTATCGACGTTTACGCAAAGGCGTGCGGCGTGAACGGCGACCGTGGCTACATCGTGGATTTTGAAGCGCTGAACCCCGAGGGCTGGGAGGATACCCGCCGCCCTGTCTGTCAAAACCCCGTGGATGCCGTTATCTACGAGTGCAACGTGCGCGATTTTTCGATAGACGGCAGCAGCGGTCTGCAATGGTACAACTGCGGCAGATTCATGGGCTTTACCGAAGAGGGCGGCCGCTGCGGCAGCGTTACCACCTGCCTTGACCATCTGAAAGAACTGGGTGTTACCCACGTTCAGCTCATGCCCGTTGCGGATTACGCTACCGTAAACGAAAAAAAGCCCTACGCGGGGCAGTATAACTGGGGTTACGACCCTAAAAACTATATGTGCCTGGAGGGCTACTACACCTCCGACCCCGAGGACGGCGGCGTGCGCATAAAAGAATTCAAGCAGCTCGTTATGGCTCTGCACAAGGCGGGCATAGGCGTTATCCTCGACGTAGTTTTCAACCACACCTACTACACTCAGCAGTCGGCTTTCCACAAGACCGTGCCCTATTATTACCACCGCTTGGACAAAGCGGGCAATTTCTCCAACGGCTCGGGCTGCGGCAACGAAACTGCTTCCGAGCACGCTATGATGCGCAAATTCATGCGCGACGCCATGAAATTCTGGGTGGAGGAGTACAAGGTAGACGGCTTCCGCTTCGACCTGATGGGTCTGCACGACATTGAAACTATGAATATGCTGCGCGACGAGATGGATAAGCTCGACCCGCAGATACTTATGTACGGCGAGGGCTGGACGGGCGGAGAAACGCCCTACCCGACCGACAAACTTTCCTATAAATGGAACAGCTACAGCTTCGGCAGGATAGGTCTTTTTAACGACAACATCCGCGACGGCATAAAGGGCGGCACATTCAACCTGCACGAAACGGGCTTCGTAAACGGCAATCACCACACTTTTAATACGATAAAGCGCGGTATCACGGCAAATTCGCGTTACAGGGCTTTGCAGGGCACGGCGGACGACCTATGTTGGGCTTTCAGCCCCGCGCAGGCGATAAATTACTGCGAGGCGCACGATAACCACACACTTTGGGACAAACTGGCTATTTCGGCAAGCTCTTACTCCGCGGACGAGCGCAGGAGAATGGATAAGCTGGCGGCGGCGATAGTTCTGCTTTCGCAGGGCGTGCCGTTTATACAGCTCGGTCAAGATTTTCTGCGCAGCAAGCCGAAGATCTTCCGCGATGGTGAACAGCGCAGCGATACCAACATCTACGACGGCAACAGCTACAACGCCCCCGACGAAACGAACAAGATACGCTGGACGGAAAAGGAGAAAAACGCCGACGTTTTCCGCTACTACAAGGCGCTCATCGCCCTCCGCCGCTCATCGCCGCTTTTCCGTATGCGCACCTGCGAGGAGATGGACGAGAAGCTCTTTTTCCACAACTGCGGCGGCGTTATCGCATGGGAGCTGCGCGGCGCTGACGAGCGGTACTTCATCGTGCTCAACCCCCACCGCGACACCCAGCGCGTGCGCCTGCCCGAGGGCGCGTTTTACCGCCGTCTGAACGAGGAGGGCAAGCCCGTATACTCCAAGATCTCTGGCGAGCAGGAAGTACCCGCGATAAGCTGCGCGGTGTTCAAGGGACTGTGATAGAAAATGGATATTCAGCCGATTTTTGAGATACGCGAACCTGCCGAGGGCGAAGTTCAGCTGCCCGAGGGCGCGAAGATGACCGTTGCCGACCTGCGCACGCTGCGGGTGACATACCTCGATCTCAGCGGCGAAATGCGGCACGGGCTGCTTGTTTGCAACAAAAAAATAGCCGCCGAGCTGCTGGAGATATTCCGCGAGCTGTTTGAGGCGGGGTACAGGCTGGACAAAATTCGCTTGGCGGGGGAGTACGGCGGCGACGACGACCTTATGATGGCGGACGACAACACTAGCTGCTTCAACTACCGCTGCGTGGCAAATACGGATATGCTTTCCATGCACGCGCGCGGTCTGGCGGTGGATATTAACCCGTTTTACAATCCGTACATTCAAAACGGCGTGGTGATGCCGCCGCAGGCTGCCGCTTACGCCGAACGCGAAGCCGATTTTGAGCACAAGATCACGCACGAGGACACCTGCTATAAGATTTTCGCGCGGCACGGCTGGAAATGGGGCGGCGACTGGCAGACCTCGAAAGATTACCAGCATTTCTACAAGCCCGAAAGCTTTAAAGTGCGCGTAAAACGCAGGATAAGCCGACTTTTCGCGGGCAAGTGAACGAGTCGGACAAATTATAATTATAGAAAAATATGTATCGGACGTCAACTGTACGCAGTCGGCGTCCGATTTTCATTTACAGAATATGGGCTGTATCTGCCGCCCCATGAGTGCCGACCTGACCGCCGCGGGCACTTGCGAAAAGTCTGCCGTCAGCGAACGCGGCTTCGCCGAGCAGTCGTCCTGAAACATCGGCACGAAGTAGTAATGGCTGAGGTTCATCAGCCGCCCGATGTTCGCGGCGCTCGCCGAAAGCGCATCGTTGGTAGAGGGCGCTAGCAGCACGGGGCGCTCGGCGCGCAGGTGGGATTTCGCCGCGAGGGCTACGGGCGTGTCGTAAATGCCGTTCGCGAGCTTTGCCATAGTCGTCGCCGTGCAGGGGCAGATCAGCAGCAGGTCAAACATCTTTTTCGGGCCTATCGGCTCGGCGGCGGGCAGCGTGCAGATGGCGGACGCGCCGCAGATCCGCTCTATCTCCGCCACATTTTCCGCCGCACTGCCGAAGCGCGTGTCGAGCCCCGCCGCGTTGAAAGACATAACGGGCGTAAGCCGCGCACCCAGCTCGGTCAGCCGCCGCGCCTGCTCAAAAGCTTTGCCGAATGTGCAGAATGAGCCGCTCATGCAAAAGCCTATTCTAATTCCATCAAGTGACATTTCTGCCGCTCCTTTCATTGTAAATGTTCAGTGCCGCCTCGGCGATTATCTCGCCTGCCGTAACGGGCGCGCATTTGCCCGGCAGCGAAAGGGCGTGCACCGCGCGGCGCGAAAGCTCGGCGGCGGCGGCAAAATCAGTACCGCCCGGCTGCGAAGCGAGGTCGATCACCAAACAGCCGCGGCGCGTTTCTTCAATGATCTCCCGCGTGAGCACCGGCGCGGGCACGGTATTGATGATGAGCGGAAAGCCCCCCGCGCGCGCGAAAAGCTGCTCCAGCTCAAAAGCCTCAAAGCCGCAGCTTTCCGCCTCGGCAAGCTGCCCCAAGTTCCTCGCCGTAACGCACACTCGCGCGCCCGCAGCGCCGAAAAGCCGCGCGCAAGCCTTCGCGACCCTGCCCCAACCGATTATGAGCGCCCGCGTTCCGCTGATCGTGACGTCCATTTCGCGCATCGCCAACGCCAGCGCGCCCTCCGCCGTCGGCACGCAGTTTTTCACCGCCAGTTCCTCGCGCCGCAAGTAGTCTGCCGTGGTGAAGCCGAGTGAATTGAAGTATTCGATCATCGCCGTCGGCATTTTTCCGCCCGCGACCACCGCGTTTTTCGCGAGGTACGGGATAAGCTCGGCGCAGGTCAGCCGCCCGCAGGCAGGTATTTCCAAGCCGCCGCCCGCCGAGCATGGCATGGGCAGCAGCAGCATATCCGCACGCCGAGGCAGCTCGCCGAGCGTCTTTATCACCCGCGCGCCCTTCGGTTCGCCGTCGGTGAGGTAGGCGCAGACCTCTGTATTATCCAGACTTGCCAACTTTCCGGCGGCGTACACCTGCCTGCGGTCAGAGCCTGTAACGAGAATTAGCGGTGTGTGTTTTCTGTCAGCCATTTCGCTGCCCCCTTGCCCATGAATTTACTGCGTAATACATTATATGCGTCGCCCAAATTTGTGTTAAACAAAAAATTCCCCCGCCCGCAAACGCGAACAGGGGAGTGCTATCACTATAATTTGCATTTTTTACCGCTCAATGGAACGTATGTAGTGGAATAAATACTGCTGCGCCGCGCCCTCAGCGCCCTTTATGCATTCGGGCAGACCGTTCGGGTACCACTCGGCCATCACGCGCTTCACCCACACATCTTTTGGAAAAGCCTCTAGTTTGTACATTCCAAAGAGCATGGTGCAGTCAGCGACTTTTGGGCCAACGCCCTTGATCTTCATAAGCTCGGCGCGCGCTGAGTCGGTGTCCATTTTTGCGACCTGCGCCAGGTCAACTTCGCCGCCCGCGACCTTTTGCGCCGCGTCTGCCAGATATTTCGCGCGAAAGCCTGCACGCAGCCCCGCCAGCGATTCGCAGCCCTCCGCGGTCGCCGCCGCCATCTCCTCAGCCGAGGGGTAGCCGCCGAACTGCTCGCAAAGCCGCCCGATTATGCCCTTTATGCGCGGGATATTGTTGTTCTGCGAGATGATGAACGAGCTGAGCGCCTCCCAGCTATCCTGCCGCAAAATGCGTATGCCGCCCGCGAATTTGCAGGCTTTCGCGAGCGTTTCGTCCTCGGAAAAACGCCGTTTCAGCTCGCCGTAGTCGGTCGCGAAGTCGAAATAGCTCTGCCATACCTCCAGCAGTTCGCTTTCGCTAACGCCGCAAAATCTAAACACGCCGTCGGCGGGGTCTTCGTCCAATATCGTCAGCGGGCGGTTGAGAAAATGCCCCGTGTAGCCGCCCTCGACCTTAGTCCAGCGAAATGCCTGACCGCAGTCGAGCGTTTCGTCAAGCGAAAGATCCGCTTGTTTTACCAAAATATCCTTACCTTTAACTGTATAATCCATAGATAAACCTCAAACTTAGCCGGTGGGACGTAAGCGCGGGCTGTCCGCGTAGCGCTCCTGCACCGCCTTTATCTCGTCGAAATGCTCGACAAAAACGTCCACCACGCGGGGGTCGAAGTGCTCGCCGCGCTCGTTGACTATCATTTCGTAAGCCTGCTCGCTGTACCACGCCTTTTTGTACGAGCGGTTGCTGGTCAGCGCGTCGTAAACGTCCGCCACCGCGGTTATGCGTGCCTCTATCGCTATCTCCTCGCCCTTCATGCCGAGGTAGCCGCCGCCGTTGTACTTTTCGTGGTGCTGCTGAGCGATGACGCGCGCTACGCTCATTATCTCGCCGAGGGCGTTGTGCAGCAGATTTTCGCCGATGACAACGTGATTTTTCATCACCTTGTACTCCTCATCGGTCAGCCTGCCTTTCTTTTCCAGTATCTCGGGCGGTATCAGCAGTTTGCCGACGTCGTGCATCATCGAGGCTATGCGGATATTTTCTACGGTGTTGTGGTCGTAGCCCATGCCCTCAGCCAGTATACGCGCGTATTCCGAAACGCGCTTGATGTGCTGGCCGGTCTGCCCCGATTTTGCCTCGGTTATTTCTGCGAAAGCCAGCGTTACCTGTTCCTGCGCGGCGAGCGATTCTTTTGAAAGCGAAACTATCTCGCTGCTTTCCTCTATATGGCGGAAAAGTATGTTGTAGGAAAGCTGCGCCGATATGTAAAGTATCACGGTGAATATCAGTATCACGATGTAGTACGCCGTGTCCATATTGCCATTAGCTTCCATCATTATCTCCAGCCCAAGCAGTATCGTCAGCAGTGCGAAGTTGATGGTCGGCAGGGTGTTTATTTGCCGCAGCGCTTTCGAGTCGGGCTGGCGGCGCATGAACTCTATCTTCTCAGCCGCCGACTGATAGAATATCAGCAGCATCGTGATAAAGCTGACGGTAGAGATCAGCCCCGAGATGGTCGCGTTTATCTCAGTAATTGGCAGTGTTACCAGTGTGCCGGTGACGTACATATAAAGCACCGCCATGTACACGAATACGCCCAGTCCGTGCGAACAGCCGATTATCCTGCAATAGCTGCGGATAACGGCGACGAGTATCGGCACGGCGGTCACTGCGGCGAGCGCCAGAGTAAAAAGCAGCCCGTCGTTTGTCGCGGCGGCTACGCCTGTCTTGATAAAAAAGCCGCGCTGCGCGGAAAGCGAGGGCATAAGCGCCACATCGCTGGAAAATTCTACCACCCCGAGCGCCAGCAGAAATGCGTTTACTATCATCTCAAGCGCTATGAATGCGAAAATGAAAAGCAAAAAGAAGCCGATGGGCGAAACGAATATCAGCTTTATCAGCTTTTTGCGGTGCTTTCTGCGCATAGCGGGGTCAGCGTCGCGCTCGGCTTTGGGCAGGTCTTTTGAGAGAAAAAGTATATCGTTCAAAAATATGAATATCAAGGCTGGTATAGCCATATTTACCATATTGCTGAATATCCCGATAGCGTTCTCCATTTCAAGCTTCCCCCTTTCGTTTCGGACATTAGTATATAGTACATTAGTACTAAAGTATATTTTAACATATTTTTGCCGAATTGTCCAGCCTTTTTTGACGAAATTTATAAATATGGACGGCGTAAAATACACGCCGTCCGTATCTGACATATATCAATTTTCCGCATTATCCGCAGGTTCGGGGGTATCGGGCGTATCAGCCGTTTCTGCGACCGTCGCTTGCTCAGCCGCTCGGCGCTTTTTCTCAGCACGCCGCTCGTTGCATATCTTCACCGCGTCGCCAAGCAGGCAGTAGAGCACCGAGCATATCGGCACGGCTACGAACATACCGAATATCCCGCCGACATTGCCGCCGATGGTTATCGCGAAAAGCACCCACATACTCGGCAGACCCACTGATTTTCCCACAACTTTCGGGTAGATGAGGTTGCCCTCTATCTGCTGAAGGATCATCATGAATATCACGAAGAATATCGCCTGCTTGAACGAGGTTATCAGTATCAGCAGCGCGCCGATGCCTGTGCCGAGAAACGCGCCGACTATTGGGATAAATGCCGTCACCGCTACCAGTACGCCGATGGTCGCCGCATAGGGAAAGCCGAGTATCTTCATGCCCAGCGCGCAGAGCGAGCCGAGTATGCAGGCTTCCAAGCTCTGACCCGAGAGGAAGTTTGAGAAGGTGGCTTTTGAAAGATTGCCGACGTGCGCCAGCCGCCTTACCGCCTTTTCGGGCAGGAAAGCCGTGCAGGTGCGGTAAAGCTGGCTTTTCAGCTTCTCTTTCCGCGCCAGCATATATACTGAAAATACCAGCCCGATGAAGAAATTCACCATGCTGCTCACCATATCCGTCGCAAAATTTATCGTGCCCGTGAGCGCGTCGGAGATTATCGTGCTGTTGTGCAGTTTGTCGGTGAGGGTGGCTATAACTTTGTCGGCGGAAAGCCCCGCCTTGTTTATCCAGCTGTTGAGCGTGGCGTTGTTCGAGGCTTTATTGAAAACGCGCACTACGAAGTCCGGCACCTGCTCGCTTAGCTGCACCACCGTTTCTTTCACCGAGGGCACTACCAGCGCCATCACCAGTACTATCACACCCGCGCAGATAACGTAGGTCAGCGCGAGGGATACGGGGCGGGCTATTTTCGCCGACAGTTTTCCGCGGCTGCCGTCCTTTTTCGGGCGAAAGAGATTGCGCTCGATGAAGCTCATCGGCACATTCAGCATAAGCGCCAGCACAAAGCCTATTATGAATGGCGAAAGCACGCCGAAAAGCAGAGCCAGCCAGTGCTCCACCACCTTGTAATTTGCCAGTCCCCAGTACAGCACCACGCCGACCACCACTATTGCCAGCGTTTGCAGAAAATGTTTTAGTTCGCGTTTGTTTTTCATATGCCGCTCCTGTTTTTCCGTCCGTTGTCTGTTTTCCTATTATGATTATGTGGTGAAAAAACGGCGCATATTCAACGCCGCCGTTTTTCAGTTATCAATATGTATTTCTGTCTGTCGGACTTTTAGTCCAGCGAGATCTCCATTATCGGGTCGAGAACATCTCCGCCGGGGGCTACCATAGGCAGTACGTTCACGTCCTTGTCGATAACACATTCTACCAGGCAGGGTCTGCCGCAGGCAAGAGCTTTTTTCAAGCCCGCCTCTATCTCGTCCTTCTTAGTTATGCGAACGCCCTCTATGCCGAAAGCCTCCGCCAGCTTCATCATGTCAGTTCCGCGGTCGATGTCGGTCTGCGAGAAGCGCTTGCCGTAGAATATCCTCTGCCACTGGCGCACCATTCCGAGTACGTTGTTTGTGAAAACAAGCTCGATAACGGGTATGTCGTGCTTTGCCAGAGTAGAAAGCTCGTTGCAGTTCATGAAAAAGCTGCCGTCGCCCGCTATGTTTATAACATACTTATCGGGGTTGCCGACCTTAGCGCCTATCGCCGCGCCTAGGCCGTAGCCCATAGTGCCGAGTCCGCCGCTGGAAGCAAAGCTGCGCGGATGAGTGAAATCGTAAAACTGCGCCGTCCACATCTGGTGCTGACCTACTTCGGTAGTGATGATGGCGTTGTCCCCCGCAAGCGCGTTCAGCGTGCGGATAACGTCGCAGGGCAGTACCTCGTCCGCTTTGTGTATAGGCTTCATGCTCAGCGCGTAGGTCTTTTCCCATTCTTCCACCTGCGCCATCCACTCGGGGTGGCTCTCCTGCGCAAGCGCCTTGTTCAGCTCGGCGAGTACGTATTTCAGGTCGCCGTTTACATAGCAGTCGGGCGCTACGTTTTTGCCTATCTCGGCGGGGTCTATCTCAACGTGCAGTACTTTCGTGTGCTTTGCAAATGTCTTTGTGTTCAGCGCCACGCGGTCGGAAAAGCGCGAGCCGAGAACTATCATAAGGTCGCACTCTTTCAGCGAGAGCGCCGCGGTCTTTGTGCCGTGCATACCTAACATTCCTACGAAATGCGGGTCTTTGTTGTTAAAAGCAGCCTGTCCCATCAGCGAGAGCGAAATGGGGGCGTCGAGCTTTTTTACAAACTCTGTCAGCTCCGCCTCGGCGCTGCATGATACCACGCCGCCGCCCGCGTAGATAAAGGGGCGTTCGCTCGACTTTATCAGCTCCGCCGCCTGCGCTATGCGCTCGCCTATGTCCTCGGGATTGTGGTTGACGGGCTTCTGCGGCTGTTTCGGGGTGAATTCGCACTTGGCCGCCGTTATGTCTTTGGGTATGTCGATAAGTACAGGGCCTTTTCTGCCCTCGTTGGCTATGTAGAAAGCCTTGCGCACCGTATCGGCAAGGTCGTGAACGTCTTTAACTATAAAATTGTGCTTGGTAACGGGCATAGTGATGCCGCAAATGTCTACCTCCTGAAAAGAGTCAAGACCCAGCGCGCTCGTGCCGACGTTTCCCGTAATGGCAACTAGGGGGATAGAGTCCATATTCGCGGTGGCGATACCGGTAACTAGGTTGGTAGCGCCCGGGCCGGAGGTAGCTATAACTACGCCGGTCTTGCCGGTAGTGCGCGCAAAGCCGTCCGCCGCGTGGCAGGCAGCCTGCTCGTGCGCGGTGATAACGTGATGTATCTTATCTGAATACATATAAAGTGCGTCGTAGATATTGAGAACAGCGCCGCCGGGATAGCCGAAAACGGTATCAGCGCCCTGCTCGAGCAAACATTCAAGCAGTATTTCAGAGCCGTTAAGTAACATTTAGAGATTCCTCCATCTTAAACATAGGATAATTTGAATATACCTTTTTATTATACACCACTTGTCGCATTTTGTCAATACTTGCGCGCGCCTTTACAGCCCATTATAGCAGCAGATACCCCAGCCCCAGCAGCAGCTTCATATCCGCCTTGTTTTTGTATAGTATGTATATCAGCAGGGCTATCATCGCTTTTTCCTCGTCTATCGGTATCCCCGCGAGGTCAAAGAGCGCGCCTTTTTTTTCGGCGTGCCCGCCATTTTGCCCGCCGCCCGAATTATCCGCGCCGCTCGGGGTATTCAGCCCGTTAAGCCCGTTCAGCCCGTTAAGCCCGACCGCGCCCGCCGTATTTGTCGTTCCGGACGAATTGCCCATGCCGCTCATGCCGCCCTCCTGCGTGTAACTCCGCGAACGCCGCTGCATTTCCATGACGCGCTTTACCGCTTCCTCCTGCATACTGCGAAAATCGCTCTCAGCCAAAAAGATCGCCCCCCAGCAGACCGCTCTCTTTTATGAGCGGGTAGGCAGCCATCAGGCGGAATATTTTTACCAGCCTGTCTACCTTTTTCTGATTTTCCTCTTTCAGCAGCGGCTTGAGCGCATAAAGCAGAGCGATGTTTTTGTCGTTCGCCCCGCTTGAGGATATAACGCTGCCTATCTGCATTATCCGCGCCAGGTCGGGCATATCCCCCGCGGGCGGGGCGGGCGGCGAGGGCTGCGCTGCCGCGTTTGCCTGCTGACCCGAATGACCCGTCTGACCCTGCTGACCGGACTGACCGCCCATTCCCGCCATCAGCGAACTCAGCATAGATGAAAGGTCGCCCATTCCGCCCGAATTGTCTGTATTCGTATTGCCCGAGCCGCTAATATTGCCCGAGTTGCCGACGTTGCTCGAGTTGCCCGCATTGCCCGCGTTGCTCAAATCGCCCGTGCCGCTGTCCGAAGAATTATCCGCCCCAGCGCCGAACATCGAGGCGAGCTGCGAGATCTGCTGCATACTCTGCGGGTCGTTCAGCACATCTGAAAGCTTGCTCATCAGATCGTCCACACCGCCCACGCTCCTTTCCTTATGATCTCAACTGCTTAGCAGCCGTCACCTGCCCCTGCCGAAGCCGCCCTTGCTTATGTTTTTCAGCATTTGCGCGGCAGATGGGTCTTTCGCCAGCTTTTCGGCAGCCGCGGGGTCTTTCATAGCGGCGCGCACCGCGTCGAACTTAGGGTCTGGGTTATTCTGCACCGCCTTCACCAACTCGCCGCTCTCGATCTTAGCGCGCAGCATGGCGGGCGGCACGCCGAGCTTTTTTGAAGCCATATTTATAAGCATCTCGAGCGCGCGGGGGTCGGGCTGATTATCGGCTGGCTGATTTAAATTTTTGTTCAAAGTATTTTTCATAAAAATTTCTCCTTTATTAGAATTATTTCATATAAATATATGCTATAATACATTATAAAATACAGGTAAAAGAAAGGAACTTGTGGCACAATGCGCTTAGTGGTATTTTCAGACACTCACGGCAATTTCAGAGCAGCTCGCGAGATCGTCGAGAGAAATGAGAACGTGTATACATTTATCTTTCTGGGCGACGGCGAGCGCGAGATAGACAAGCTGCGCATAGTTTACCCCGAGAAAATGATACTTAACGTAGCGGGCAACTGCGATTACAATTCGTTCACGCCGAACAGCGATCTTTACAACGCGGGCAAAGTGAAAGTGCTTTTTACGCACGGTCACAGGTTCAATGTAAAGTACGGCACCGATATGCTGCTCGCGAAAGCGAAGGAAGTAGGCGCAGAGATAGCGCTTTTCGGCCATACACACGAGCGTTATTACAAGTATGTGGACGGCGTTACCCTGCTGAATCCCGGCAGCGCATCGTGTCCGCGCGATGGAAAGCCGCCCTGCTATGCCTTTATCGACATCACCCCGAACGGCATAATGTGCAACCATGTAGACCTCTGACCCGCCTTAGCAGTATATGCGTCGGCGGAAATATATGTGAAGATCAAAGCCCCCCGGCAAGCGAAAAGCTAAAGCCGAGGGGCTGTTTTGGTTTTTGTTTGACAAATTTCTACAAGTATGCTATAATAGACATTAAGGCGTACTGCAAAGACGGTAGGCCTGAAGGCAGAACATCGCAAAAATTTCACACGCCTTGCTTGCATATTTTCCGTCATAGCGCCCTAAAACTCCTTGACTAACGCAAGTTAGCCTGCGTCGCTTTAGAACGCTCTGATGAAAAATCTGACTGCGCAATTCGTATAAAATTTCTGCGATATTCTGCCTTCAAATCTTCCTCCAGAGATGGAGGTGAGCAAGTATGAGCGTTTCAGATGTGATCTCGTTATTACTCTTGATAACAAACATAGTCGGATTAGTTTTCAACATTTGCAACAACAAAAAGAAATAACCGCCCCACCTACCAAATAGGGCGATTATTTTAGATAATTCTCAGTTTGGAGGAGAACCGCTTACAGCAGTGCGCCTCTTGTTATCTATATTATACCACGCCGAACGCGGTTTGTCAAGCGGTCAAACAAACATTTGACATTTGCAATAATAAAAAGAAATAACCACCCCGACTCGCCAAAGGGCGTGATGAGCCTGAACAGAAAAGGAAAAATGGTGAGTTAGAATAGCGATACAAATTGGAATTTAAGTTTTTCGTCTGTTCCTTATTGAATAGATAATTGTTATAGTTAATGTACACAAAATTAAGATATGTAAAATGGTATGATATACATCAGGTATGTATTTGCCTTCTACATCAATCCAGTGAATTGTTTCTGAGAAATATTTGATTTTGCCATCTAATGATCCCATAAATCCACTGTTAAAGATAGTATACCACTCGTGACACATAAGTTGTATAACAAGCCACATTGACATCAACCCGATAACAATATATTTTCCAATATTTTCCTTTGCAAGAAACAGTATTATTGTAATCAAATAAATCAAAAAGAATATACCATCTTCTTTATATGACCTTGTAACTAAACATTTGTTTCCAAAATACAAACCTGTCATATCAAGGGAAAACCATAATAACAATGCAATCTGTGCAACAATACAATATCTTTTCTTCATTTACACAACCTCTTCAAATTCCGATTTATCAATCTTTTTGTATCGTAACCACCACTATAATTATACTCTCTCAGAAGATTCTTGTCAATACATCTTACAAAAATGTTGTGTGGCCACAGCACGCCCAAACAAACATTTGACAAAACCCGACAAATATGTTACAATACCAATAAGGCGTACTGCAAAGACGGTAGGCGGTTCAATTCTATCCTCCAGAGATGGAGGTGAGCTTGGTGGACATATTATCAGTTGTAATACAATTACTTCGTTTAATAATGGACATGATCAGACTAACGTTTGATTTTAGCGATAGAAAAAGAAAGTAACCGCCCCACTACCACATAGGACGGTTACATAAACATAACCCAATATGGAGGAGAACCGCTTACAGCAGTGCGCCTCTTATTATCTTAATTATACCACGCCGAACGCGGTTTGTCAAGCGGTTTCCCGCTGATTTTGCGGCGTGGAACGGGTCGCCGACGGCGGCTGAAATTTTTTTCAAAAAAATTGTTTTAATGTGTAATATCCGCACGGTGTTTTACGTCTATATTTATGGAAGGGCAAAAAGGGGTGCTTTTATGGAAGATGCTGCTATAATCGAGCTGTACTTCGCGCGCGATCAGCTCGCTATATCTGAGACCGATACTAAATACGGCACTATGTGCCATACCATCGCTCAGCGCATACTGCACTCTGCGCCCGACGCGGAGGAGTGCGTGAACGACGCTTATCTGCACACCTGGAACGCTATACCGCCAAAGCGGCCTACTTCGCTCGCGGCTTTTGTCGGCTCGCTTACCCGCAACATCTCCATCGACCGCTACCGCCGCTCTAACGCCGCGAAGCGCAATGCCTCTTTCACGCCCCTAGACGAGCTTGCCGAATGTCTGCCCGACCCCGACTCCGCCCCTTCCGACTCCATAGCGGAAAACGAGCTGGCGCAGCTGATAAGCAGCTTTCTCGATACCCTTCCGCAGGCTCAGCGTGTGTATTTCATGCGCCGCTACTGGCTCGGCGAACCCGTAGCCGAGATAGCAAAGCGCTACGGCGTAAGCCCGAACACCCTCGGCGTTACCCTGCACCGCATACGCGCAAAGCTTAAAAAGGCTCTGCAAAATTCAGATCTTTGGCAGGTTTAGGAGGTGCGCTCATGCAGCAGGAATTTGATATAGGAAAAGACAACAAAACGGATATGTTATATAAGGTATACCGCGCGGTGGGCGGCGCGGCGGACAGGCAGGTCGCCGAAATGCTTGACGATGGCTTGGCGGTGCGGCTGAGGCGGCGTGCGCTGGCGAAAAGGTCGGCGGCGGGGCTGGTCTGCACGGCGGCGGCTGTAGCGATCATAATTACGGCGGCGTATAAGCTGCCGCTCGGCTCGGATATAGAAAAGACCGATAAAAGCGTTTACAGCTCGCCGGCGGAGAATGTTAGCAGTGAAGAAGCCGCCGAGCAGGTGAAGTCTGCCGATGAAGCCGAGTTTGGTGATGAAGAAAGAGCCGAACAAAACGCGCAGGAGAACGGCGGAACTTACAGCGATGAGCAGGAGCAGACCGATCAGTCCGCTAAGCCCGATACTAGTACAGAAACAGATACAAAGAAAGACACGGCAGCGGACGATGTTGATCCCGCAGACGAAAGCTCACGCACGAGCAGCGGCAGCGGAAAGCCCACGTCTTCAAAGGGCAGCACCACGGCGGGCAGTGACTCGAATGAACCGACGGGCGGCGGTTGGGTGCCGCTCGGTTGGGACGCCGACCTCTCAGAACTGCCGCACGGCATTATGACTACCGACCAATGGCACAAGATAGTACAAGGTTACGATGCGGTCGAGAAGCGTATAACTTCGGTAGTGCTGAGAATGAAACACTGACCCACTAACGCAGATATTAAGACAACAAAAATACAAAAAGAACAAGAGAAAAGAAAGCGTTTGCCCCCGCTCGGGTGTTGTGTATCCCGACGGGGGCAAGCTGCGTTTATGCGTATTTATTTGTCAGACATCAGTTTTTCTTGACTGCCTGTATGATAGCCTTTGCTATCTGAACCACGCACATCGAGCCGAAGCTGAGGGCGTAGATAATGCCTATCTGCGCGCCGTGAAGAGCGTCGGAAACGCTGAAAAGCTTGTGCAGAGAGGGTATCAGCAGCACGGCGTTTACCAGCAGCATTCCCGCCGCGAAAGCGCCTATGCCGAATTTGTTGTTGAACATACGCTTTGTGAAGATCACCGGCTCGTCAGCCTTTGCGCTGAAGCCGTGGAAAAGGCGGGACATACAGAGCGTTGCGAAAGCCATAGTCATGCCGAGGGGAGAGCCCGCGGTGCGGTAGCCTATGATGTACGCCGCTATGGTAGCCGCCGCGATTATCACGCCGCTGTAACATACGCCGAAAAGGAAAGGCTTTGTCATCAGCGATTCGTTGGCGGGGCGGGGCTTGCGCTTCATAACGCTGTCGGTATGCGGCTCTAAGCCTAGCGCGATGGCGGGCAGCGAGTCGGTAAGCAGGTTGATGAAAAGCAGGTGTATAGGCGCGAAAGGCGCGGGCAGACCTGCGATAGAGTTGAAGAGCACCGCGATTATTCCCGCTAGGTTGCCCGAAAGCAGGAAGAGTATAGATTTCTTGATATTGTCGTAAATATTTCTGCCGTTTTTGACAGCCTTTACTATGGTGGCGAAGTTATCGTCCGCGAGAACCATAGCCGCCGCGTCTTTGGAAACTTCCGTGCCGGTGATGCCCATGGCCACGCCTACGTCGGCCTGCTTTAGCGCGGGTGCGTCGTTTACGCCGTCGCCCGTCATGGCTACAATATTGTTGCGCGCCTGCCAAGCTTTTACTATGCGTATTTTATGCTCGGGGGTAACGCGCGCGTATACTGATTTGTCCTTTACGAAATCTACCAGCTGTTCGTCGGTGTAGTCGTCGAGAGCCTTGCCCTCTACCGCTTCGTCGAAGCTTTCGAGTATGCCTATCTCTTTCGCGATGGCGGAGGCGGTGACGATGTGGTCGCCGGTTATCATTACGGGTTTGATTCCCGCGCTCTTACATTCGGCAACTGCCTGCGCCGACTCTTCGCGCGGCGGATCCATCATGGCGATAAGTCCCATGTACTCCAGACCGTTCTCGTCGTCTATTGTAATTTCGTCGCCCTCAAATTCCTTGCAGGCGAAGCAGAGTATGCGCAGACCCTGTTTCGAGAGCTGCTCTACCTGCTCGCGTATCTGATTTTTCACCGTTTCGGTGATGTTCATGCGCTCGGTAAGCACGTCCGCCGCGCCCTTGGTGTACATGACCTTGCTGCCGTTCACGATATTGAGGGTAGACATCAGCTTGCGGTCTGAGTCGAAAGGTATCTCGCTTATGCGCTTGTAATTCTCGCGGATCTCGGTATCGGAAAGCCCCGCCTTGTGCGCGAAGTGTATCAGCGCAGTTTCGGTCGGGTCGCCAATATCCACACCGTCGCGGCAGCTGGAATCGTTGCAGAGCACCGAAGCTATAACGAGCTGCTTTTCGCCGACGTTTTCCATGTTGGCGTCGTCCGCGGTGATGATATGGCCGTCGCAGACCACGCGGCGTACCGTCATTTTGTTCTGTGTGAGCGTGCCCGTTTTGTCAGAGCAGATGACGGATACCGAGCCTAAGCCCTCTACCGCCTGCAATTTGCGCATTATGGCGTTTTCGCGCGACATCTTCTGCGTGCCGAATGAGAGCACTATCGTAACTATAGAGCTGAGCGCTTCGGGGATAGCGGCTACGGCGAGGGCGATGGCGAACATCAGCGAATCCATTACCGAGTCGAAGTTGATAACGTCGGCGCGCCACATCGAAAGCCCGAATACCAATGCGCATATTATCAGTATGCCTATAGAGAGCTTTTTGCCGAAGTTATCCAGCGTGATCTGCAGGGGAGTTTTGCGCTCGCCCGCGTTCTGTATCAGCGAAGCTATCTTGCCGACCTCGGTATCCATGCCGACGGCGGTAACTATGAAAGAACCTCTGCCGTAGGTGACGAAGCTGCCGGAGTAGACCATGTTTTTGCGGTCGGCGAGCTGGAGGTCGTCTGTAAGGACATCGGCGGTCTTATCAACATTGAGCGATTCGCCCGTAAGCGCCGACTCGTTGGTTTGAACAGATGCGCACTCGATAAGTCTGCCGTCTGCGGGAACGCAATCGCCCGCCTCGATAAGCACAATATCGCCGACGGCTACTTCCTCAGAGGAAACTATCATTTTCTCGCCGCCGCGCAGCACCTTAGCGCTGGGGGAGTTGAGCTTTTTGAGGTTATCGAGGCTTTTTTCCGCCTTTAGGGTCTGCACCGTGCCGAGGATAGCGTTCATGGTGATAACGGCGATGATAACGAAGAAGCTCTCCATATCGCCCGTTATCGCGGAGATAAGGGCGGCAATTATCAGAATGATAACGAGGAAATCGGCGAACTGCGAGAGGAATATCTGCACAGCCGATTTTTTCTTGCCCTGAGCTATCACGTTCCTGCCGTATTTTTCAATGTTTTCGTTCACCTGCGCGGAGGTGAGGCCCGTAGCCGAGGAAGAAAACTCGTAGTAAAGCTCCTCGGGGGATTGCTTGTAGCGGTCTGCCATTAAACATCTTTCCTTTCTAGATAAATCTGTTGCGGTGCGGGCAGGCAAACATCGCGGCATAAAAAAAGCGGGACGTTTACTAAAGCCATGACCGAATGGGCGCGCGACAAGAAGCGGGCATAGAGGAATATGCCGCCTGAAAAGCCGTGCCTACCGCACCATATGATAATAACTTTAGTAAAAGTCTCGCTGTTTATGTATGCAACGGAAGGAAGCCCGACCACAGCCGAAGCCCGCATCGTGTATTGACGACTGCATATACGGCTAAGCGCCGTCAGCTACTCTCTTTTACAATGATATAATTATAACTCAAACTAACATTTTTGTCAAGGGGGTAATTAGAAAAAATTTTAATTTTTTTGCAAGAAAAGGGGAGAGGAGAGGTGGGGCAGATTGACAACACCCCATCATCGTGCTATAATAAAATCAGATTAAAAAGCTCTGTTTGAGGGCATGATAGAATAAGACTATTAAAAAGCCGCGGTGCGTGGAAAGTCGGCGAAGCCGAATTTCCTGCCGTTGCCGAGGGGGTCGAGAAGCCCCAATCGTCGCCGTCCGCAGACGGCGAAATCCCCCTAATCCGAAGGGAGCTCCGAAAAAGGTGAATGGGAAAGTCGGCTTCGCCGAATTTCCAAAAACACTCCGGTGGACTGTTTTAAAAGAGGAAAATCCCTGCGATAGAGGGATTTTCCTAGTTCGTTGCCCGACAAAAGCGACCTTCAGTGGCGCACGCCCTTGAACGAACAACCCCAAAGCCATCACCCAAAAAAGCAGTTTTTCCCCCACGCACAAAAATTCAGTAAATAAACAATAAACTATACTATTATAAAAGGAGTGCTTTTCATGACCGAAGAAAGAATACCTAAACGCGAAGAACTCGACCCGAAATATACTTGGGACCTTAGCGATATTTACCCCACCGATGAGGATTGGGAACGCGACTTCGCTAAATTTTCTAAACTGCCCGAGACCATCGCGGGCTATAAGGGCAGACTGGCTGAGTCCGCCGATACGCTGCTCGAATTTCTGCGGCTCTCGGACGAGATAGCTGTGCTCTGCGACTCGCTCGGCAATTACGCTCAGAGAAAAAGCGATGAAAATACCGCGAACGCTAAGTATCAGGCTATGGTCTCCCGCCTGATGAACGGATATGTAGCTATAAACTCCGCGGGCAGCTTTGAAACGCCCGAACTTATCGCTATCCCCGACGACCTGCTCGAAAACTTCTATAAGGATAAGCCCGAACTTGAACTTTACCGCCGCGCGCTCGATACCGTTCGCCGCCGCAAGGCTCATGTGCTCTCCGAAGCTGAGGAAAAACTGCTCGCCCTCGCGGGAGATATGGGTATGTCGCCCGAGAATATCTTCTCAATGTTCTCCGACGCCGACCTTAAATTCCCCGACGCCGCCGATAAGGACGGCAACCCCCACCAGCTTACCCACGGCAGCTATATCCCCATGATGCAGAGCGCTGACCGTACCCTGCGCAAAAACGCTTTCGAGAACCTTTATCATACCTACGATGGCTTTAAAAATACTTGCGCGGCTACCCTCGCGGCTCAGGTAAAGACCCTCGCCTTTTACTCGCAGGCGAGAAAATACGGCTCGGCGCTGGAATCCGCACTCGACGGCAACGAGATACCTACCAATGTTTACACTAATCTGATAGCCGCCGTGCACGATAATATGCACTATATGTACGATTACGCCGCCCTGCGCAAAGAGCTTATGGGTCTTGATGAACTGCATATGTACGACCTCTACGCACCCATAGTTTCCGACGTGGATATGAAGATAAGCTTTGAGGAAGCTAAAGATACCGTGTACAAAGCGCTCTCCGTAATGGGCGATGAATACCTCGCGGTGCTCAAAAAAGGCTTCGACGAACGCTGGATAGACGTTTACGAAAACGAGGGCAAGACCAGCGGCGCATACTCCGCTGGCGCGCGCGTACACCCCTATGTGCTTCTCAATCATAAGGACACGCTGAACTGTATGTTCACCCTCGCGCATGAGATGGGCCACGCTATACATTCTTACTACTCGAACAGCACTCAGCCCATTGTTTACTCCGACTACAAGATATTTGTGGCGGAGGTAGCCTCTACCTGCAACGAAGCCCTGCTTATGCAGTACCTGCTGAAAAATACGCAGGATAAAAAACAGCGCGCTTACCTGATAAACTACTTCCTCGAACAGTTCCGCACAACGCTTTACCGCCAGACCATGTTCGCGGAATTTGAGCTGAAAATAAACGAGATGTACGCCCGCGGCGAAGCCCTCACGGCTGACGTTCTCAATTCCACCTACCGCGAGCTGAACAAGCTTTACTTCGGCGAGGGCGTTGTCATCGACAGCGAGATAGACCTTGAATGGGCGCGCATACCGCACTTCTATTACGAATTTTACGTTTACCAGTACGCTACCGGCTACTCGGCGGCGATAGCCCTCTCGCAGCGCATACTTACAGGCGGCGAAGAGGCAGTTAAGGACTACATCGGCTTCCTAAAGGGCGGCTGCTCGAAAGACCCCATCTCGCTGCTGAAAGGCGCGGGCGTGGATATGACCACCGCCGCCCCGATAAACGACGCGCTGAAACTCTTCGGCGAGCTTATCGGCGAAATGCGCGAGCTTATGAAGTAAAGCGGGTGGGACAAAATGCAGGACAAAATAATAGCCTTGACCTTCGACGACGGGCCGAATACCGTCACTACCCCGCGCGTGCTCGATGTGCTTGAAAAGTACGGCGCGGTGGGTACTTTCTTCCTCGTCGGCAGCAATATAAACGAACTCTCGGCGCAGGCGGTAAAGCGCGCCTGCTCGCTGGGCTACGAGATAGAGAACCACTCGCTCACCCACTCAGACATGACGAAAATGACGGCGCAGGAGATAGCCGACGAGATCGCCGAAACGAGCCGCCGCGTTGCCGAGATAACGGGCAGGCAGCCGCGGTTTTTCCGCCCGCCGTATATAGCGGTGAACCAAACTATGGTAGACACCGTGAAGCTGCCCTTTATAGCAGGCTTCGGCGCGGAGGATTGGCTTGACGAGGTAACGGCGCGGCAGCGCGCGGAAAAGGTGCTGGCGCAGGCGCGCGACGGCGCAGTGATACTGCTGCACGATATGGAGGGCAACGAGCAGACCGTGCAGGCGCTGGATATGATAATACCCGCGCTGAAAGAGCAGGGCTACCGCTTCGTTACCATATCGCAGCTTTTTGAGCAGAGCGGCGTAACGCCCGACGCGGAAAGCTTTATAGTTTACAGCTATACTCAGCAGACCACGGCGTATGCGTAAATGTTCGATTGCGTAAACTTCACAAAAAGTTTTCGCAAAAGCGGCAGAGGGTTTGTTAGAAACGCCGAAAATGCCGAAATTGCAAAAAAAGCCTTGACAAAAACGCTTTGTTGCGCTATACTATGTATTGTAAACAGCAATGGCGCTGTGGACGATGAAAGATACGTCCGCAGTGCCTTTTTTTATTGCAAAAAAATGTATGTGACAAAGTTTCACGCATCTATAATTTATAATAGGAGGAATTTCTTATGAACATCCCTGAGATCTTCGGAATCGACGTATTTGACGAAAACGTCATGCAGCAAAGACTGCCTAAGTCGGTCTACAAATCGCTGAAAAAGACCATTCAGTCGGGCGAGCCGCTCGATATTGACGTGGCGAACGTAGTAGCCGCGGCTATGAAAGACTGGGCGGTAGAAAAGGGCTGCACCCACTATACTCACTGGTTCCAGCCTATGACAGGCATCACCGCCGAGAAGCACGACAGCTTTATCTCGCCCATCGGCGACGGCAAGATCATCATGGAGTTTTCGGGCAAAGAGCTCGTAAAGGGCGAGCCTGACGCTTCCTCCTTCCCCTCGGGCGGTCTGCGCGCTACTTTTGAAGCAAGAGGCTACACCGCTTGGGACCCCACCTCTTACGCATTCATCAAGGGCAAGAGCCTTTGCATACCTACCGCTTTCTGCTCGTACACGGGCGAGGCTCTCGATAAAAAGACCCCGCTGCTGAGATCTATGGAAGCGCTCAATAAGTCGGCTGTAAGACTTCTGAAGCTCTTCGGCGCTGACGATGTTACAAGAGTTACCGCAAACGTCGGCCCTGAGCAGGAATACTTCCTTATCGACCGCGAGATGTACTCGAAGAGAAAAGACCTTATCCTTACAGGCAGAACGCTTTTCGGTGCACCCGCACCTAAGGGTCAGGAGCTTGAAGACCACTACTTCGGCACTATCAAGACCCGCGTAAACGCTTATATGGAAGATCTTGACGAGCAGCTCTGGAGACTCGGCATCTGCGCTAAGACTAAGCACAACGAAGTAGCGCCCGCCCAGCACGAGCTCGCGCCCATCTTCGGCACTACCAATATCGCTACCGACCACAACCAGCTCACTATGGAGATCATGAAGAGAACGGCGAGAAAGCACGGCTTTAAGTGCCTGCTTCATGAAAAGCCTTTCGCCGGCGTAAACGGCTCGGGCAAGCACAACAACTGGTCGGTATCTACCAATACAGGTGTAAACCTGCTCGACCCCGGCACTACCCCCGCTGAGAACGCGCAGTTCCTTACATTCCTCGTAGCAGTCATCAAGGCTGTAAATGATTATCAGGATCTGCTGAGGGCAAGCGTAGCTACCGCGGGCAACGACCACCGCCTTGGCGCTAACGAAGCACCTCCCGCCATCATCTCTATCTTCCTCGGCGACGAGCTTACCGAAATACTCGAAGCGCTGGCTGAGGGACACAAGTATGAGGGCAAGGCTAAGACGCAGATGGAGATCGGCGTAGACGTACTGCCTAAGTTCCCGAAGGATACTACCGATAGAAACAGAACTTCGCCTTTCGCATTCACCGGCAACAAGTTTGAGTTCAGAATGCCCGGCTCGAAGCTTTCCTGCGCAGGCCCGATGACCATTCTCAACACCATCGTTGCAGAAGTGCTCGACCAGTTCTACGATGAGCTTGAGAAGGCTGACGATTTCCAGGACGCTCTCGATTCGCTTATCAAGAGAACTATTTCCGAAAACAAGAACATCATCTTCAACGGCAACGGCTATTCTGCCGAGTGGCCCGCTGAGGCTGAGAAGAGAGGTCTTATGAACCTCAAGTCCACACCCGACGCAGTTCCCGTATACCTCGCTGACAAGAACGTAGAGGTGCTCTCGAAGCACGGCGTTTACAGCAAGGTAGAGCTGGAATCCCGCGTTGAGATCCTGCTGGACGAATATGTAAAGATAGTAAACATCGAAGCTCTTACCATGATCGACATGGCTAAGAAGGATATTCTCCCCGCAGCTATGAGCTACGTTAAGGATCTGGGCGAGACTGCCGCTACCGCTACCGCGCTCGGCGCTGACCTGACGGTAGAAAAAGAGCTGGTTACCAGACTTTCCTCGCTGGCGGCTTCCACCTACAAGGCTATGAACGAGCTGGAAGAAGCAGAGGTAAAGGCGGGCGACATTGCCGATACCGAAGAGCTGGCTAGATATTACCACGACGTTATCCTCACCAAGATGGGCGAGCTGAGAGCGCCTGCCGACCAGATGGAAGCTATCTGCGGCGAGAAGTACTGGCCGTATCCTACTTACGAGCAGCTTCTCTTCTATGTAAAGTAATTTAAGCTTTAAACTAAATTAGGCACAATGTCGTGCGTTTATGTATCCGTAAGGGTGCATTGACGCACGACTTTTTTATTTCAGTGAAAATTTTTTATGATTGGATATGATAATATGAATGATCTGCAAACTATCGTCGATCAGGTTTCTGAGCAGCTCGGCTCGGACGCATTCGGCATATGGTTCTTACTCGGAGCAGTGCTGGTATTCTTCATGCAGTGCGGTTTTGCGATGGTGGAAACGGGCTTTACCCGCGCCAAGAACGCAGGCAACATCATAATGAAGAATCTCATGGACTTCTGCATAGGCACGGCGGTATTCATGCCGCTCGGCTTCGGACTCATCTACGGCAAGGACATCGGCGGATTCATCGGTACGCCTACCTTTAAGATGTTTACCGACTGGAGCAATTTTGACTACTCGGCATTCTTCTTCAACCTCGTTTTCTGCGCCACCACCGCTACTATCGTTTCGGGCGCTATGGCTGAGAGAACGAAATTCATCTCTTACTGCGTATACTCGGGCGTTATCTCGCTCGTCATCTACCCCATCGAAGCTCACTGGGCATGGGGCGGCGGCTGGCTTACCGTAGAGCGCTTCGGCGGCGTGGTATTCCACGATTTTGCAGGTTCGGCGCTGATACACATGGTCGGCGGACTTTCGGCGCTCATCGGCGCAGCTATCCTCGGCCCGCGTCTTGGCAAGTACAAGCGCGATAAGGACGGCAAGGTAATTCAGGTAAACGCATTCCCCGGCCACTCGCTCACCCTCGGTGCACTCGGTGTGTTCATTCTTTGGTTCGCTTGGTACGGATTCAACGGCGCTGCGGCTACTACCGTAAGCCAGCTCGGCTCTATCCTCGTTACTACGACCATCGCACCCGCCATCGCAACTCTCGTCTGCATGATCTTCACTTGGGTGAAGTACGGCAAGCCTGATGTTTCGATGTGTCTGAACGCTTCGCTGGCAGGTCTGGTAGCCATCACCGCTCCCTGCGACATAGTAGACGCGTTAGGCGCTACGATAATCGGCGCGGTAGCAGGCGTGCTGGTAGTATTCGGCGTATGGTTCGTTGATAACAAGCTTCACGTTGACGACCCCGTCGGCGCGGTAGCGGTACACGGCTGCAACGGTCTTTGGGGCGCCCTCGCCTGCGGACTTTTCGATACTGAGCACGGCGTGTTCTACGGCGGCGGCTTCGGCCAGCTCGCATATCAGGCAGTCGGCGTAGGCGCTATCCTCCTCTGGACAGCAGTTACCATCACGATAACCTTCTTCATCATCAAGGCGATATTTGGTCTGAGAGCAAGCAGAGAAGAGGAGATAAAGGGTCTGGATGTTTGCGAACACGGTCTGCCCTCTGCATACGCAGACTTCGTATTCGCACATGAAACTATCGAATATGACGAAGCCGAGATCGCGGGACTCGAAGACCTCGACACCGCAGTTCCCGTAAAGGACTTCGCAGTAGATAAGGAAAACAAGCTGACAAAGGTAGTTGCGGTATTCAAGGAAGAGCGCCTCGGCGACTTCATCGCCGCAATGGAAGGCATAAGCGTTACGGGCGTAACCGTTACGAACGTTCAGGGCTGCGGTACGCAGAAGGGTCAGACGCACTATTACAGAGGTGCTAAGATAACCCCGAAGCTGCTGCCTAAGGTAAAGGCTGAGATAGTAGTCAGCAAGGTGCCTGTAAAGACGGTAGTAAACACCGCGAGAAAGGCTCTCTACACCGGCAGCATCGGCGATGGAAAGATATTCATTTACGATGTTGAGGACGTAATAAAAGTCCGCACGGGAGCTGTCGGCTACGACGCACTTCAGGACGAAGAGTAAAGACTTCTGCTAATTGAGATGAGGACACTTATCCTCCGTATTAACTTTGCCCCATCCCACTTATAAATTATAGCGCAAGACCCGCCCAGAGCCGAAAGGCCCGAAGCGGGTTTTGTGTCGTTATTTGGTCATTTGAATATCCAGTATATCAGCCCGTATACAACGCCTGCGGCAGTGCCGTAGAGGATAACGGGGCCGGCTATCGAGAATATCTTAGCCCCCACGCCGAGAACGTAGCCCTCGGTCTTGAATTCCACGGCGGGCGCGGCGACGGAATTTGCGAAGCCCGTGATCGGCACTAGCGTACCCGCGCCGGCGTGCTTAGCTATCTTTTCGTAAAGCCCGAGAGCCGTCAGCAGCACCGAAGCGGCGATGAGCGTGACCGAGCACCAAGTCGCCGCGTTTTTTTCGTCCGCGCCGAGGTAAGTGTAAAGCGAGGTAAGCGCCTGCCCGATAACGCATATCCCCCCGCCGATAACGAAAGCCTTGAGCAGGTTCACCGCCCAGCGGCTGTTTTTCGAGGCGGGTTTGACCATATCGCTGTAACGGTCTTTAGAAATATTCATGAGCACACTCCCTATCAATATTTGGTATGGGAATATTATGCGCATTTCCCGCCGCGATATTCGCCGCGCAAACGCTTGACAAACCGCGCTCGGCGTGGTATAATTAAGATAACAAAAGAGGCGCACTGCTGTAAGCGGTTCTCCTCCAAAGTTTTAGCTTTTTATAAATAGCTGCTCAGGTAGAAGGGGGCGGCTATTTCTTTTTGTTATTGCAAATGTCGAAGATTAAATCGACTATGTTAACGATTAACGTTAGTATTGCTACTACTGTTTCCACGCTCATACTTGCTCACCTCCATCTCTGGAGGATAGAATTGAACCGCCTACCGTTTTTGTGCAGTACGCCTTGATTAGTATTGTAACATATTTGTCGGGTTTTGTCAAATGCCGCCGCTCTTTTTTTGGAGCGGCTGTTTTTGCGCCCAAACGATAATTTCTCCGCCGATACACACATTCTTAATATGCAAGTAACAGTCATGTGGTAGAATTAAATTTAAATGTGTTTAAAAATGTATATGTAAGATGTGACTGTAAAAAGGAGGAATTTGTATGAATACTGCGGAGCTTGAAAAGACTGAAAATGCCGAAAGCACCGCTCCCGTTAAGGAAAATAAGATGGGCGTGCTGCCCGTCGGCAAACTCGTTTTCTCAATGTCGCTGCCTATGATGGTGTCTATGCTGGTGCAGGCGCTTTATAATATCGTGGACAGCCTATTCGTTTCTCAGATAAACCAAAACGCTTTTACAGGCGTTTCGCTCGCTTTCCCGCTGCAAAATCTGATGATAGCCGTCGGCGTGGGCACGGGCGTCGGCGTCAACGCTAACCTCGCCCGCGCACTGGGCGAAAAGAAGTTTGAAAAGGCGAACAAGTTCGCGCGGCACGGAATTTTCCTCGCCGTATGCAGCTACCTCGCGTTCCTCGCTGTGACCCTCTGCTTTACTAAGGTATATTTCCGCGCGCAGACCGACGTCGCCGCTACTATCCGCTACGGTGAACAGTACCTCTACATCGCGGGCGGACTGAGCGTCGGCTCGTTTATGCAGATAATGAACGAACGTCTGCTGCAATCCACCGGCAAGACCGTCCTCTCGATGTTCACGCAGGGGCTTGGCGCAGTCATCAACATCGTGCTCGACCCGATACTGATATTCGGCATTGGCCCGTTCCCAAAAATGGGCGTTGCGGGCGCGGCAGTCGCGACGGTGGTGGGGCAGATATGCGGCGCGCTGTTCGGCATATACCTCAACGTCACTCGCAACCACGAGATAAACATTAATATGCGCGGCTTCCGTCCCGAGGAAAAATTTGTAAAGAGCATTTACGCGATAGGCGTGCCCTCGATCATAATGGCTTCGGTAACCTCTGTAATGACATTCCTGCTCAACCTTATACTGGCGGGCTTTGGCGCGCTTAAAGACACTCTGCAATCGGTACTCGGCGCGTATTTCAAACTCCAAAGCTTCATTTTCATGCCCGTATTCGGTCTTAACAACGGCACCGTGCCGATAATCTCGTACAACTACGGCGCAGGCAAACGCACCCGCCTTGTAAAGACGATAAAGATCTCCGCACTTTTCGCGACGTCGATAATGCTGCTGGGTCTGCTGCTGATGCAGGTATTCCCCGCACAGATGCTTGATATATTCAAGGCGAACGACGAGATGCTGCGCTGGGGCGTGCCCGCGCTTAGGATAATCAGCGTTTCGTTCATATTCGCAGGCGTCGCCATCGTATTCAGCTCGGCGTTCCAGTCGCTGGGTCACCCGATAAATTCTATGATAATATCCATTGCCCGCCAGCTGGTAGTCCTCGTGCCCGCGGCATTCCTGCTCGCAAAGACCGGCAACCCCGACATGGTCTGGTGGTCGTTCCCGATAGCCGAGATAATGTCGCTTTCCGCCAGCATTTTCTTTATGATAAAGATACACCGCGAGGTCATTCGTCATATTCCCGATAACGAATAACAGCATTGCTGTTCACACATGTGTCACATTTAATATTGCGGGGGGATTTATGAACAAATAATTTGTGTAAATCAACAAAATTGTTTCGCACCTATTGACAAATAATTTGTTTTAAGATATAATAAATTACGCTGAAGGACACAAAGAGAGTGCGGACATGCATCAAAATGCAGGGAGCGCGGCTTAAAAATGTTTCAGCTGGATTATACTTCCGCTCCGAAAAGGGGTCTGCGGTTTACAGTTTGTTCAAACTGCTAAAATGCAGACAAGCGATTTGTTATATTGCACAAATTTCAAAAAAGTTTGTGAAAACTTATTGACAAATCAGAGAAGGCGGTGTATAATGTAATTACGCTGAGGGGCACAAAGAGATGTGAGCCGAAAGCGGTACATAAAGTAAGCTTTCCGCGGCAGTTCCGTTGCGGTGCTTTATAAAACAAATATTTTTATGGAGGGATTTTTCTATGAAAAAGACACAGAAAGGTTTTACTCTGGTTGAACTTGTAGTAGTTATTGCCATTATCGGCGTACTGGCAGCTATTCTGGTTCCTTCGATGCTTAACTACGTTAAGAAGTCCAGACTTAAGACCGCAAACTCAAACGCTAAGACCGCTTACAATGCTGTTGCAGAGAACGTAGCAGATGCTGAGACCAATGGTTATGCACTTTCCGCAGTTCTGACTGCAGAAACTGACGCTTCTAAGTGGAAGATAACTGCAGGCACTGTATATGATGCAAAAGCTAGCGCGGCTGATGCCGGTGCAGAGAAGATTGCTGCAGCTCTTAGAGAGAACGGCGACGAGGCTGGATGCTTTAAGGTAGCTAAGGCTACTATCAGCGGTCAGGCTTCTTACGTTGTACTTTGGGCTAAGAATACTTCCGACGAAATGGTTGGTAGATATCCTGACGCTGTATCTTGGGATTCTTGGAAGTCTGAGACTTCTCATGAGACTATCAGCAACTTCACCATCACTAAGGGCAGCTCCACTATTTCTGCAGCTTCCTAACTGATAAGTGAAATTATCTGGCTAATACAGATTATTACATAAGCTCTGTGAAAACAGGGCTTATGTTTTTTTAAGGATATTTTTATGAAAAAGACGATAATAACTATTATAGCCGTCGGCGTTTTGGCACTTTGCGCAGGAACGGCATATCTGATAAACAACAATGTTAATGACCTTGATGAAACGCCGCAGAACGATTCACTTGTTTATTTCAAGAAAAACACAAATCTCCCCGATAATATAGACGTTTTCGCTAAAGACGGCGAAAAAACTTCCGACATCACGCCAGCAATGTGGCAGGTCACCGCGCCTAATGGAAAAAGTATGTATATCCTCGGCACGATGCACGTTCAAAAAGAAGAAAGCTACCCGCTTCCAAAATACATAGAGCAGGCTTACCGCAGTTGCGACAAGCTGGCGAGCGAGATAAATAACGTAGACATCGACCCATTTTATGAGAGTTGCGCTCCCGACCCTGCGCTAAAAAAAGGCGACAGTTTGAAAAAACACCTTACTGACGAACAATATTCTGATCTGAAAAAATACTTTTCTGAAAACGGAATGGATATTAGCGATTATGACAAATATGCACCGTGGTATGTTTTTCAGCAGTTAAACGCTCTTGGCGAAAGCAGCGGCGAATTTTCCGCTACTATCGGAATCGACAGAGTTCTTAAGATAAGCGCAAACTGCGACGACAAAGAAAATCTCAGCATAGAAACTCATGAAGCTAAGGACACTATGTACAGCAGTATGCCCGAGGACGTTATCGGGCTGCTGATAAAGAAGCACTGCACAACTACCAAAGAGCAAAGCGCCGCCGCGCTGGAAGAGCAGTATGAAGCATGGAAAACAGGCGACACCGAGCGCCTTTGCGAACTGACGTATGATTACAGCGGACTGACTGATGAGGAAAAGCCGATAATGGAAAAATATTATCAGCAATTTGTCGTAGACCGCAACAAGATCATGGCTAAAAAGGCGAAAGAGTATCTTGAGCAGGATCATCAAGTGTTTTTCATAGCGGGAGTTTCGCACTTTGTAGGCGATGATGGCATACCTGAACTGCTGAAAAAGGACGGGTATACAGTTGAGAGAGTAAATTGAATTTAGGGGTTGAAATTTTGTAAGATATATGTTATAATAGTAAATAATATCCACGAATAAGGGAGAATTTATAATGTCAGAAAATAAGCTATCGGATTTTGTAAAAAAATACAGGATAGAATGTATCATAATGCTTGTCTACATAGTAGGCATATCAGTTATTTCATATTTTCATGAACCGTGGTTCGATGAAGCGCAGGCGTGGCAGATAGCGCGCTCGGCGAGCATAAAAGACATTCTTTTCAAAATACCGCATTGGGAGGGTCACCCGCAATTGTGGCATTTGTTGCTTGTGCCTTTCGCAAAGCTTGGCGCGCCGTACCTTTTTTCTCTGAAATTTGTCAATATCGTGATATGCAGTGCGGCGGTGTCTTTGCTGATATTCAGATCGCCGTTTCCAAAACTTTTGCGCTGCGCTCTGCCGTTTACATATTTCATTTTTTATCAGTATGGCGTGCTTTCTCGCCCCTACTCCATTATGATGCTCGCTATCTTTCTGATGGCTGTTACATACAAAAACCGCGATGAGAAGCCGCTGCCTTTTGTGCTTTCGATGGCTTTGCTATGCGCTTCGCAGATGGTGGGCATAATGATAGCCGGTACGGTGTCGGTAGTGTGGGTCGTAAAGATCTTTGCTTCACACGCAGACGACAAAAAAGCTGTATTTAAGGACAAACGCTGTTACGCTTTGCTTGGGCTGCTTGTTATAGCGTCAGTACTTATAATTTCCGTAATGCCGAATGCAGATACTTTCAATACGTCTTTCGGAATTACGCTCAAGGAAAGATTATCAGAAAGCTATCGTATACTGTTTCTTCCGTTTGAGGCAACATGGGGCTTATGTTTTTCTTATGGAGGCATTGTCGGCGGAGTTTCTTTGGCGGCAAAGATAACGGAATGTATAGGCGGTGCACTTATACTGGCGTTTTTCGCGTGGTACGGCAAAAAAACACATACTCTCTCTGAATTCTTTCCTCCATTCCTAGTGTTGATCGTATTTTTGGGCATAGGTTACAGTAACCCGCACCATTACGGTATACTTACTTTAATGATGATCTATTATATGTGGATAACCTTAGAGCCAAAAGGATATGAAGCGCTTAGACAGCTTGCGGCAGCTTTTAAAGAAAAGATAACCTCGGGTTTCGTTCGCAAGCTTACTGCGGTGATACTTGCGGCAGCACTGCTGATGCCTGTTGCAGAAAGCGTAGTATCGTCAGTAAACGAGGTCTTGGTACCGTATACATATTCAAGAGAACTTGCTGATTTTATTAAAGAGCATCATCTCGATGAGCTGAAAATACTTTCAGAATGGGCATGGGATTTTGATGATATAGAAAGTGCCGAAATAGAGCACATGGATAGAAAAGAGATCAAAGAAAAGCGTAATGAATATGTCTACCTTATGGGTGTAGCAACTGAGGTCTCGCCTTATTTTGATAAACCGATATTTATAAATTACGGCGATGAAAACGGAAATTATCTTTATTCACAATACAGAAAAGTTGATAAAGATGAAGCGAAAAAAACGATAAATAAATGGGTAAGCAAGGGTATGCCTGATGTGATCCTTGCGGAGATAAATCTCGAATTATATTATTCAGAAGAAGACCTTAAAGAGGCAAATTATGTTCGTGTAGCAAACTTTAAGAGAAATAAAGTATTTAAGTTTTTCAAGGAAGATTACAGCATCAACCTCTATATGCGCAAAGACCTTCTCGACAAATACGGCTTGAAAGAGCTGCCGTTTTAATATGTGAATTGCGGATAAGAACTCTCACCTTATCCGCAATTTTTTTGCCACCCTACCCTTGATAAATGTTAATCTAGTTTTGCTGAAATGTGTCTTGACAATTAACGCGCTCTGTGTTATAATAAAGTAAAGCATTTAGCTTTTGAACCATATCGGGCAAAAATCAAGTAAGTTAAAAAGGAGAAAATTTTTATGAAATGCTTCAAAAACTTTTGAGCGGAGCGCTTTGCGTTAGCTTGACGCTGGCTGCTGCGCCTGCGGCTTTCGCTGCGGCAGCGCCTGAGGAGATCATTATCGACTCTGTGGATGACCTTATGCAGTTTGCCAAGAACGTGAATACCGGCGATTATAATGGCAAGACCAACGTTGTTGTTTCGCTGGAGGCTGACCTTGATCTCAGCGGCGTGGAATGGACGCCCATCGGCTACCCTGTTGAAGATGACGATGAATTTTATTTCAGCGGCAAATTCCTTGGCAACGGTCACACTGTTTCTAACATTGATTTCACCGAATGCTACGAAAACGGCGCGCTTTGCGGATTTTTTGGCGATATTGAGGGCGGCGAGGTCTCCGGACTTACTGTTACCGGCAATGTGGATGTGCAGAATGGCGGAAATTATGTTTTTTTCGGCACTATCGCTGGCGTTTCAATAGGATCTATAATATCTGACTGCGTTTCCGATGTTGATTTTAAAAACAACGGAAAATACGTTTACGGAACGATCGGTATGGTCGGCTATGCTTTAGACAATACCGCTATAGAATATTGTGAAAATAAGGGCAATATCGAGATAACAGGCGATATGGGAAGCGTTTATGTAGGCGGCGTTGCGGCATATGTTTCCAACAGTACCATGCAGTATTCCGCAAATACAGGCGATATAACGTCCGCAGGTTCGCACGTTGGCGGCGTTGCAGGCGAGCTTTACAACGGTTCTAAGATGAATAACTGCTATTCCATCGGCAAATTTGCTCCTATCGGAAAAGGCACATCTGACGCAGGCGGTCTGACAGGCACTATGTCCGAAAATTCAACTATTACAAACAGCTATTTTGCAGGCGAGATCGATCTTTCGCAGTACACCGCTTCCGCTCCCTTTACGCGTTTGGGCGCGATTTATGGCGCGGGCGGCAAAAACAGCGTTTTCAGCAACAATTACTTCACCGAAACTGAAAAGATCACCGCAGGAGGCGGCGGCGTTGAGAACATTGCCGAAGCCAAGACCTACGAATACATGACTACCGAAGATTTTTACAACAAGATAGTAGAAAACGGCGGCGATTACAGGTTCAACGCCGAGGGTACGCCGCTTCTCCCCCTGCCTAAGTACGAGGTAACTTTCCTAGTCAACCCCGCCGAGCTTACGGACTGCGAGATCAAGCTTAACGGTGAAGTGCTTGAGTCAAATACCGTAGAGCTTTCCGCGGGCGAGTACACGGTAGAGGTCGAAGCGGACGGTTATCAGCCGCTCTCGACCACTGTCACCATAACGGCGGACACCGCTACCCACACGCAGGTGCTCACTCTGACCATGCTTGAGGACTCAAGCGCGGCAGACAGCTCTTCCGATACAGAAAGCTCCGCGGCGGACTCTTCAAGCGCTTCTGATACATCAAGTACGGATACTTCGAGCAGCGCGGACAGCAGTTCAGCTTCCGGAAATTCAAGCACAGCTTCTTCGTCTTCCAAAGCCGGCGACTCTAACCCGACCACAGGCGGTACAGCCGGCGTATTTGCCCTGCTGATAGCAGGCGGCGCTCTCGCAGCTGTACAGGTAAAGCGTAAAAAGTGATAAACGTTTAATTAAATAATACCACCCAAAAGAGCCTCTCCGCAAAAACCACGGAGAGGCTCTTCTAATACATATTTCAATCTTTTATCTGCCAATCTATCGGCTCGATGCCGTTGTCCGTAAGGAACTTATTTACAGCGCTGAAATGGCGGCAGCCGAAAAATCCGTTGTAAGCGGAAAGCGGCGAGGGGTGAGCGGCTTTAAAGACGGCGTGCGCGGGGTTTGTTATAAGCGGCGCTTTCGCCTTGGCGTTGCCGCCCCAGAGTATAAACGCGGTAGGCTGCGGGCGCTCGTTCAGCAGGCGGATAACGGCATCGGTGAGCTGTTCCCAGCCCTTGCCGCGGTGTGAATTAGCCTGCCCGCCGCGCACGGTGAGCACGGTGTTCAGCATAAGCACGCCCTGCTTTGCCCAGTCGGTAAGCTCGCCATGGTGCGGGGGAGCTATGCCGAGGTCGCTTTGCAGCTCTTTAAAGATATTTTGCAGCGAGGGCGGGGGCGCAACGCCGCGTTTCACGGAAAAGCAAAGCCCGTGTGCCTGACCCTCGCCGTGGTAGGGGTCTTGCCCGATGATGACCGCCTTGACGTTTTCATACGGCGTATATTTCAGCGCATTGAAAATATCATACATCGAGGGGTAAACGGGGTAATGCGAATATTCATATTTCAAAAATTCGCGAAGCTTCAAGTAATAATCCGCGTGAAATTCGTCAGCCAGCAGAGCGTCCCAGCTGTTTCCAATGTGTACCATCAGAAGAAAGCGGAGGTAGAGCCTGCGATTGCGCCGATCACGATACCGAGCACCATAACAGCGGCGATCGCGAGCATGATTATGCGCATAAATAGCGGCTTATCGCTTTTCTGCTTCTGCGGCATTTGTTTTTTATCTGACATGTGGGTTACGACCTTTCTGTGTGAAGTTTTTGCAAGTAGTTATACGCATTTATTATAGCACATTTTTCGCAGGATTGCAAGAGGTGAAGGCATTTTTGCCCGCAAAAATCGTCCACTCGTTCAGACCTTCTCCGCAACTTTCAGCCCCACCATCACCGAAAACTTCTCCTCAGCGTCAATAACCACGCGCCCATCGTATTTCCCTGCCACGCTCTCGATTATGGACAAGCCCAGCCCGCGGCCACTGCCCTTTGTGGAAGCAAGCTTTTTGCCGTTCTTTTTCGCAAGGCTGGATTTTCCCGCGTAGCTGTTCACGCATTTGATAAAGAAATACCCCGCCTCGCTCCATGAACTCAGCTCTATCTCGCCATCGCGAATATTCCTCGCGGCTTCTAGAGCGTTGTCAAGCAGATTTGAAAATATACTACACAAGTCTATGTTCTCAATGCCGTCTAAGTTTTCGCCGTTGACAGATACTGTAAGCTTAACGCCGTTCTCCTCAGCGGCAAGCGATTTCGACAGAATAACCGCATTTATAACAGGATTGCTGCTGTAATAAGGTATCTGCGTTTGCTTATACTTTTCCTGCATTTGCTCGAAAAGCTGTCTGCCGTTTTCGCGCGACTCGGGCGAATCGGGGTCGTTCATCATGACGGAGAGCGTCTGCAAAGTGTTGTTCATATCGTGCCTAAATTTACGCATGGAGTAGACAGATTCTGTCAGATTTTCGTAGTATTCATACTGCATTTTTTCCAGCTGCATCGCTTGGTCGAGCGACATTTTCAGCTCGGCTTTCTGTTGGTTGTCATAGATGGCCTTGATGAAAAAGCCGTCGGTCAGCACCCACGCCGCACCGACGCAAATTACGACTTGAAGTATCTGCACGTTTTTCGGGTTGATCGTCACGCCGACGAGGAAAACGCAGACAAGCACTATCTGCACCGCAAGCACCGCGAAGAACTCCCACGTTTTGGTATTCATTTCGATCCCCGAGATTTTGTTCCATATAAACACCGCGATGAACATGAAGATCGTCACGCTGATAGTGCCGAAAAAGCGACCTATCGGCAGATACATCACCGCTTTCGACGACCTGATGTCCGCGCCGATGCCCATAAACACCAGCACGCAAAAAAGCTCGCTTATCACCGCGCTTCCGCTGAATATCAGAAAAAATTTCAGCACGCGCACCCACGAGTCTTTTGTAAAAATTTTCATGAGGAAAAACAGCATAGTCTGCGTGAAAAGTATCGTGAAAAGCGAATCCTCTTTCAGGAAATCAAGCCAAAGCTTGAGCCACATCAGCGCGCAGATGAGCAGCCCGTAAAGCAGGGTCGCCCGCAAGCTTTTGTACTTCGGTGTCAGCGAGCGGCGCACCGAGTAGACGTACGGTACGCTTGTGATAACACAAAGCAGTATGTAGATGAGAATATCCATCATTCGCCGTCACCAACTTTCAAGCCGACAAGCACCGAAAACTTCTCCTCAGCGTCGATAACCACGCGCCCATCGTACTTCCCTGCCACGCTCTCGATTATGGACAAGCCCAGCCCACGGCCGCTGCCCTTTGTGGAAGCAAGCTTTTTGCCGTTTTTTTTCGCAAGCGACGACTTACCCGCATAACTGTTCACGCATTTGATAAAGAAATACCCCGCCTCGCTCCATGAACTCAGCTCTATCTCGCCATCGCGAATATTCCTCGCGGCTTCTAGAGCGTTGTCAAGCAGATTTGAAAATATACTACACAAGTCTATGTTCTCAATGCCGTCTAAGTTTTCGCCGTTGACAGATACTGTAAGCTTAACGCCGTTCTCCTCAGCGGCAAGCGATTTCGACAGAATAACCGCATTTATAACAGGATTGCTGCTGTAATAAGGTATCTGCGTTTGCTTATACTTTTCCTGCATTTGCTCGAAAAGCTGTCTGCCGTTTTCGCGCGACTCGGGCGAATCGGGGTCGTTCATCATGACGGAGAGCGTCTGCAAAGTGTTGTTCATATCGTGCCTAAATTTACGCATGGAGTAGACAGATTCTGTCAGATTTTCGTAGTATTCATACTGCATTTTTTCCAGCTGCATCGCTTGGTCGAGCGACATTTTCAGCTCGGCTTTCTGTTGGTTGTCATAGATAGCCTTGATGAAAAAGCCGTCGGTCAAAATCCACGCAGCGCCGACGTAGATAACAACGTGCAGCATTTTTACAGTTTTGCCATACTCGCTCAGGCGGATAAGAAAAAGCCCGCATATGACCATTTGCACCGCGAGGACAGCGAAAAACTCCCACAGTTTGGTATTCATCTCGATCTTTGATATTTTATTCCATACATATATGCCAATAAACGAGAAGATCAGAAGGCTGATAGTCGAGAAAAACCGCACCGGCAGGCTCGGAAGGTTGGCGCTGACGTTCTCGAAACTTATGCCGATCGAGAAAAACACTACCGCGCTGAAAAGTTCGCTGATTATCACGCCCGTTGTCAATATCAGATAAAATTTGAATACCCTTGCCCAAGAGTCTTTCGTAAATATCTTCATAGTCGCGAAAAGCGAGAAATTCGTTATCAGTATGGTAGCGAGCGAGGCTTTATACCGCGCGTCGAAAAAAAGCTTTATCCAAAGCAGTACGCATATCAGCAAGCTGTACAAAAGCAGACTTTTCAGCGTCTTTTTCTTCGGCGTGAGCGAGTAGTGCACCGAGTAGGAGTAGGGTATGCAGGTCAGTGCCGATGTCAGCGCGTAAAATAACATCTCCCTCATTTAGATACCCCCTTTGTAGCGGAAGAAATCTTCCATAAAGCTGTCCTTTTTCGTCTTGCCCAAGAAAAGATCTCTGCCGTTTACCATCTTCACCTTGCCCTTCTTTTCGTCTACCGAGTGTACGAATTTCAGATTTACAATGTAGCTGCGGTGGCACTGAGAAAAGCCATCGGGCAGGCGGTCGGTTATCTCCGAGATCTTGGCGTACACCTCTTCCTCAGCGCCGTCGCGCATATGGAATATCAGCTTGCGCCGCCAACTTTCTATGTACATCACCTCGCGCAGATTTATGCTCACTACGCGGCGGTTTTTGCTGAACTCTACGCGCTTTTCCTCAGCCTCTTCGCTGCCCTTTATCAGCAGCGAGAGTATGCGCTCTACCACGGCGCGGTCTATCGGCTTAGTAACGTAGCCGAAAGGGCGCAGGGCGGGCGACTGCATGAATATCGCCTGCGAGTAGCGGTCGGCGTAGCCTGTTACGAAGACTATCTTTATTTCAGGCTCCATGCGGCTCACCATATCCGCCAGCTCTATCCCGTTCACGTCAAGCCCCAACTCTATATCCATAAAGAATATATCGCAGCCGATATGCCCGCTTTTCAGCAGCTCCTCCACCTGTTTCGGCTCTTCAAAGCAGCGAAATGAGGCGTAGCAGCCGTGCTTCTGCAAAAAGCCTTCTATACAGTTTTTCAGCTCTGCGGTAGCCGCGCGGTTGTCGTCAAAAATATACACCTTGAGTTCACTATTCAATTTAAAACACCCCTAAGAAATTATTTATTTTGAATATACCATATAATATTTTACACCAATATTAGACATAATTCAACCAAAGTATTTTAATTTGTTATATAAAATATTTTCGTTACATTTTAAGACAATTCATTACATTATTTGCAGACGTTCGTTACATTTTCGTACTTTTGGTTACATTTTTCTTGAAGTTTATGTATATAAATGTTATAATATATTATGAATAAGCATTTGACAAAAATCCCACTCCCGCAGTATGAAACCATGCCGCGGGAGTTTTTTTATAAAAAAATGTTCAAAACTGTACTTTTGTCATTGACAAGACTATTATATTTGTGCTATTATTACATATATAAGATACAACCACTATTGATTTTTGTACGGGGTGAATATTATATGAAGAAAAGAATAATTAGTTCCGCCGTGGCGGGAGCAATGGCGCTCACCATGCTTCCAACCCTGCCTGCGGATACTTCTTTGAGCGCCGCCGCAGCTTCCGACGTTACCGAGGTGCGCGGACAGTGCGCCAGCTACGAGGGCACGAACGCGGGCGCGCAGACCTATGACCGCTGGTCGAAAGTGATAAACTCATACCTCTTTGCCGATGGCGAGGGCTACCTGCGCGTTCAGGGCGACGCGGTGAGCGGCAAGCTGCTGGCTGAGTACTATTCGTCAGACTTCACGCTGCAAAATACCGTTACCGTAGATCTTGATCTGCCGATATTCGGCGGATTTTACTCGACGGGGGATAACTACTACGTCCTTACAGGTCAGGAGAATGACGCCGAGGACGACAGCGTAGAAGTTTACCGCATAACGAAGTACGATAAAAACTGGAACAATTTGGGCAGTGCCGGACTTTTTGGCGGGAACACCACTATACCTTTCAACGCGGGCACGGCGCGCTTTGCCCAAAGCGGAAAATATCTGCTGATACGCACCTGCCACCAGATGTACACATACAGAGACGGCAGAAGGCATCAGGCAAACGTCACCATTCAGCTGGATATGGACGAGATGAAGATAACCGACTCGCTCACAAGGATAGCAAACAACAGCATAGGCTACGTCAGCCACTCTTTCAACCAGTTCATACGCACCGACGGCACATCTATTGTGGCGGCAGACCACGGCGACGCAGGCCCGCGCTCAGCCGTGCTGATAAAGTATGACGGCGACTTTACCAAAGGCTCGTTTGTTTCCGGATGCACCACTTTTGATATGATGACGTATCCCAAGCACAAGAGCAACTACAATATCACGGGCGGCTCGATCGGCGGCTTTGAGGTCACTTCGAGCGGCTACGTTGCCGCGATGAATTCGGTAGACCAAGCGGACATCACGAACAATACCACGCGAAACATTTTCATATCCAGCGTATCGAAAGACCTCAGCTCGGGCGAGCTCACTCAGTTGACGAATTACGCTGAGGGCACGGAAACAGCCTCCACCCCGCAGCTGGTGAAGATAAACGACGACGAGCTCATGCTTCTATGGACGCGCGAGGGCAAGGTGAATTACGCCGAGCTTGGCGCTGACGGCGCTGTAACGAGCGACATTTACAGCTTCGAGGGCGAGCTTTCAGACTGCCAGCCCATTGCGGCGAACGGCAAGGTCAGCTGGTATGTTTGGAACGACGGCGACATTACTTTCAATAGCATAGACCTCGGCGATATATCGAAACACAGCACTAAAATTATCCACAACGGCCACGACTACGTTACGAAAAACGCTACTAAGACCGACGGCACAGTTACCCAGACCTGCAAAGTCTGCGGATATGTAAACACTTTCACGGTAGACACTACTTTCAAATCATGGTACAGGACTAACGCGGACAGCGGCAACTTCTGGAGCCGGCCCGAAAGCAGCTACGCCATCGGCAACACGCTGGATATAATGGTTTACGACGCTAATGGCGACACGGTGGACATGAAGAAGAAGTACGTCGTAGAGCTTTCGGACGATATAGCCGTGCAGTCAAACCCGCAGAGCTACTACACGCGGCTTACTTTCACAAAAAACGGCAGCGTAACGCTGAAAGTTTACCCGAAGTATAATCCCGACGCGGCGCACGTTTTCACAATAGTCTGCGAACACACGCACAGCTTTAAAGTAGGCGTAGTGACCACTCAGCCGACCTGTACGGAAGACGGCGAGCGCACACTGATATGCAGCGGCTGCGGCGAAAAGCGCCTTGAGCCAATTCCGGCTACGGGACATAAGTACGGCGAATGGAAAGAGACCAAAGCGGCTACCTGCACCGCCACCGGCACTATGACACGCACCTGCTCGGTATGCAAAAACGTCGAGAACAAGACTATAAAGGCTAAGGGCCACACCGAAGTCGCGGACAGCGCGGTGGCGGCTACCTGCACTACCGACGGCAAGACGGCGGGAAGCCACTGCTCGGTATGCGGCAAGGTCATCAAGGCGCAGACGGTCATTAAGGCGACGGGTCACAAGTACGGCGAATGGTCGGTCACCAAAGAGCCTACCTGCACAGCCGCGGGCACTCAGAGCCGCACCTGCTCGGTATGCAAAAACATCGAGAACAAGACTATAAAGGCTAAGGGCCATACCGAAGTCGCGGACAGCGCGGTGGCGGCTACCTGCACTACTGACGGCAAGACGGCGGGAAGCCACTGCTCGGTATGCGGCACGGTGATAAAGGCGCAGACGGTCATTAAGGCGACGGGTCACAAATACGGCAGCTGGACGGTAACAAAAGCGGCTACCTGCACTGAGGCGGGCTCGCAGAAGCGGTCTTGCACAGTATGCGGAAACACTGAAACGCAGACGATAAAGGCGACGGGTCACAAGGCTAGCGGCTGGATGATCGACAAACAGCCCGACATCGGCGTAAAGGGCAGCAAGCACAAGGAATGCACAGTATGCGGCAAGGTACTGCAAACGGCTGAGATACCCGCGCTGGGCGCTAAGGACATCTCGGGCGCGAAGGTCACGGTAGCGAGCAAAGTTACGTTCACGGGCACTTCGAGAAAGCCCGCTGTTACCGTGATACTGAGCGGCAAGGAGCTTGTAAAGAACACTGACTACACGGTAAAATACAGCAACAACAAGGCCATCGGCAAGGCGACCGTCACTATCACGGGCAAGGGCAAGTACACGGGCGTTATCAAGAAAACGTTCAAAATAGTGCCCATGAAGCAGGTGATAACGAGCGTAACGGCAAAGACGAAAGCTTTCGCCGTGAAGTGGACGAAAGACCTAAACGTCCACGGCTACCAGGTGAAATACAGCACGAAGTCAAACTTTAGCGGCGGCAAGAGCGTTTACGTCAAGAAAAACACCACTGTAAGCAAGACATTTACAGGGCTGACGGCGAAAAAGACCTACTACGTCAAGGTGCGTTCGTACAAAACGGTGAACGGCACGAAATATTACAGCTCGTGGTCAAGCGCTAAAAAGGTAAAAACTAAATAAGCATACGCTCAACAGCCCCGCGCTTTCGGAAAATTTTCGTAAGGCACGGGGCTCTATTATTTGAGCAAGATCATAAGTAAGCGCGGCGAAACCGATGGCGGGGAAACACGAAAACCCGCGTTTTTCGGTAAACAATCTGTAAATAAGTAAAATAGCATTGCGTATTTACAGTGAAAAATAGCAAAGCGGCGGCGCGATGGCGAGAAAATCCAGCAAAATCAAGGGTCTGCGCCGTGCGGAGCGCTTTTTGTTTAGACTGGCTGATAATTAGTTAAAACAAAAACTTAATAAGTGAAAACGATTTTGAATGTTGATAGAAAAGGTCGAATAATGTATAATATTACTAAGGAAAAGGGCCGCCATTCGGCAATGAGGCGCTCTAAAAAAAGCGCGGGCGCGCGGCGCGGCGCAAAATAATTTATGAAGGGAACGTATTCATATGAAAAGAAATAACGCACAAAACTCATCAGCAAAGAAAAAGCTGATACCCGCCGTAGCGATGTTCACAGCCTCAGCAGTTATGCTCTCCACCGCTACTTACGCTTGGTTTACGATGAATAGAGATGTTCAGGTTGACGGACTTCAGATGACCGCAACTACCAGCAGCTCGCTTGAAATCTCACTTGGCGAGCTTGATACTGTTGCAACTCCTGCAAAGGGCAGCGCAACATGGACTAAGAAAATTGCAGTAAGCGATTTTTATAAAACGATTGGCAAACTCAAACCCGCTTCTTCTGCTGATGGAAACACCGTTTACAAAATCACAGACGAAAGCAATATTTATGCCGGTGGTACAAAAGTTACTTCTACCGCAGATATAGCTTCTGTTACACAGGGTGACTCAGCTACTCTTACTCCTGGAAAAGCAACCACTGATAAAAAATTAGAGCAAACAGATACAAATACTGGATATTTTGTTGACGTTCCCATGTGGATCAGATCCAGTAACAAGGCAGAAAGTAAAGTATACTGCACAGTTACCATCGAAGATGGAAACAGTAATACAGATGATGGCGAAGAACTTATGAAGGCTGTTCGTGTTGCTGTAATACCTGTTAACAAAGGTAGTGAAGCGACCGACCTTACGGGTTCAAATGCAATGACTAAGGATTCAGCTACAGCGCTTACTAAGAACTCCGAAACAGCAGGAACTACAACCATATTCGGTCTTGATAAAGTTACATATAATACAAACAAAGTACTTTCTAAAACAGGTACATATGTTGACGCACTTGGAGATACTAACGTCGTTACTGCAAATGATGCAGATGCTACAAGAAAAACCGCTACTAGAACTTCTGTATTTACTCTTCCCGCCGCAACTGACGAAGTATACGGCGTTGAAAGCTTTATCGTAAGAGTATGGCTCGAAGGCGAAAGCACTTCTTGTAATGACCTTACCGCTGACCAGGATTGGAATATCAACTTTGATTTCTCTCTTGATGAAACTGCCGCTCAGGCTGGCGAATAACCAAAATCAAACAAAATAACACTGAAAACGCCGACCCCAAATCGGCGTTTTTGGAATTATACGAATATTTTTTTGCGGGCACGGGGATGACACATACCGTCAGAACTGGTTTGCTGTAACAGAAAAACTTGCTGAGAGAGGGTGAAAAAATGGCACAGGATACCACGGGCACGGCGACCATCGCGGCGGCAACTTCCACAGTAGACGGTCTGCGCGCCATCGAGCTGAGCTACCGACCTATCCGCAGTACCGCGGACGGCGACGTGCTGTTTTTTCAGTCGGCAATGCGGCTCAACGGGCCTACCCTCGGCGTGCTCGCGCCCGAAGATTTTATGCCCGTGGCGGAGAGCACGGGACAGGCTTTTCCGCTCTTCAAGCTCGCGTTGGTGCAGTTGGCACAGGCGGTGGCGAAATTCCGCGCGCGTGAGATCAGCTTTTCGTGGTGCTCGCTGGCGATACCCGCGGCGGCGCTCGGCAGGCTGGACTGCGTAAAAACCATCTGCGAACTCTGCGAAACGCTCAAAGCCGACCCCGCGAAGATCTGCTTCGAGATACCGCAAAACGCCCTCGGCGACACGGCGGCGGCGGTGAACGTCGGCGTGCTCAGGAAAAAGGGCTTTCACTTCATGGTGTGCGGGTTCGACGGCGGCGGCTTGACACAGATAGCCGAGTTGGAGGCGAACTTTGTAATGCTCAGCCCCGCGGCGACGGAAAACATGAGCGGCGGCGAGCGCGCGCTGACCTGCGTAAAGACCCTGCTGGACTTCGTGAACGGCATTGAAGCCGAGCCGATAGCCTGCGGGATATTCGACGACGAGCAGTTAAAGACCCTGCACGATATGGGCTGTTACTACTACGCGGGCGCTGGCGCGGGAAAATACGTCGCCGAGCGATATGTAAGAAGAAGAAACTAACGAAACGGGAGATACGGCCTTGAAAAAACACAGCGAAAATAACGCGGAAAGCGTTCAGGACGTACAAAACATACACGAAAGCGACGTGGTAGACACCTTAAAACTGCGGCGCACGGCGAAAGAAGCCAAGAAATATGTGGTGCTGATGAGAATTTTAGGCATACTGGCGATAATTCTCGTCGCAATAGTTGCGATAGTTTACGCTATCTCGTACTTCTATGACAAGTACGGCAGCTTTACAGTCAAGATAAATAAGTACGATATGGTTAATCAAGGGCTTACGCTTTCGGAAACGCCGGATTATACCAAGACAAATTCAAAGCTGAATGCGGACATCGTGTACGACATGACGAACATCAGCGGCGAGGACTTGCCCGCGAACATCGACAAAGTGAACGGCAGTCATAACGGCGAAAGCTATATCGCGTACACGTTTTATCTGATAAATTCCGGCAAAGACACGCTGACGTATGACGGCGAAATGACTATCGAAAACGTAACAAATAATGTTGACGAAGCGATACGCGTAGCGCTGTATGTGAATGGCGAAAAGACGGTGTATGGCAAGACGAAGTCGAATGGCGGGGGCAAGGAGAGCGATTGTGATGAAGAGTTCGCGTCCTCGACGAAGGTAATGCAGAGCAGGCGGGAGAAGTTTGCGCCCGGTGCGAAAGATAAGTATACGGTAGTGATATGGCTGGAGGGCAATGACCCTGATTGTCTTGATGATATAGTAGGCGGCACGATGAAGCTCGGTATGGATTTCAAGATAGTGGAGGGCACGTAAACGTAAAGCCAAAACCAAAGCCAAATCTCCGTAAAAACCGCGGTGCAACAGCTTAGCACGCTCAAACGCATAGCGTGAATTCAAAAAAAGCGCGTGCTCAAGCGGCGCGCCAGCCGCTTGCGGGGTC
>OHMS01000094.1_pt1 | contig 47903 bp, 43 predicted proteins | sample 1569351 | NCBI WGS metagenome assembly OHMS01 (sample SAMEA3879571, study PRJEB24766) | human gut metagenome | biome: human-associated habitat; feature: feces | place: USA | collected 1985/1987 | reverse complement strand
CATAGGTAAAACCGGTAGAAAATTGTTCATGCTGTTTTGCTGGTTATTTACTTTATTAGTAATTGGTGCTAAAATTAAAACGTGATAATTGAATAAACTGGTTAAAGGTGCCTTGTGGCTTAAAATGGAAACCCGGTGCAAAACCGGTACGGTCCCGCCGCTGTAAGCAGCTTTGCAAGTCAGCAGCCTGCCTTTAATGCTTTCCGGTGCTGCGTGTGACGGCATGGTAGCAAGAGAATTAAAATAAACTTAAGCGTTTGTAAACTCCCTGCTGCCAAACTGAAACAGCAGGGAGTTTTATTTTGGTTATCAGAAGTTTTGGTGAGGGAGTGGTGTGTTTTGTCAAATAAACAGTTATTAGGGCGCATTGGGCAGATAGTGCTTGTGCTTCTGGGCATCAGCCTTATAACCTTTGCGCTGGTAATGCTGTCGCCGGGCGACCCTGTGCGCCAGATGATTGCCGGCAACGAGGATATTGTTGTAAGCCAGCAGGAAGTTGAAGCGCTGCGTCATGAACTGGGATTGGACAAGCCGTTTATCTTCCAGTATCTCGACTGGCTCGGAAGGGCGGTTCAGGGAGATTTTGGATTTTCATACATGGTTAAAAAGCCTGTTATAGAAGAATTAATGCACAGCCTTCCTGCAACGGTAATACTTGCCGTGGCATCAACGGTTTTTATGCTTCTGGTTTCCATACCGGCAGGTATTTACAGCGCCGTTAAGCACAACAGCTGGTTTGATTATATGGTGCGCGGGCTGACTTTCGTCGGCGTATCGGTGCCTAACTTTTGGATGGGCCTGATGCTGCTGTGGATTTTTGGGCTGAAACTTGGCCTGCTGCCTATTGTAGGCGGGCGCGTAAGCCCCGAAACACTGGTGCTGCCTGCTTTAACGCTGGGCATAGTTATGGCGGCCAAATACACCCGCCAGGTGCGCGCAACGGTGCTTGAAGAGCTTAACCAGGATTATGTTGTCGGCGCGCGTGCCCGCGGCATGAGCGAAAGCCATATTTTATGGAAGGAAGTTCTGCCGAACGCCATGCTGCCGCTGATTACCCTGCTGGGGTTATCCTTTGGCAATCTTCTGGGCGGCGCGGCCGTTGTTGAAATAGTATTTTCGTGGCCGGGGCTTGGCTACCTTGCCGTACAATCAATTATTTACCGCGATTTTCAGCTGGTGCAGGGCATAGTGTTGTGGATAGCGCTGATGTATATGGTAATTAACCTTATAGTTGATATTTCCTATAATCATCTTGACCCGCGCTTAAGAAAGGCAGGTAAATAATATGCAGATACTTATAAATGGTTTAAAAACCAACCGTGCCTTTGCGGTATCAAGTTTTTTTGTACTGCTGCTTATTGCAGTGGCGCTGGCAGCGCCGTTAATTGCACCGTATGACCCGCTTGAAGCAGTAATGCAGAACGCTTACCTGCCGCCTTCCGCGGAGCATTTATTCGGCACAGATAAACTGGGACGCGATAATTTCAGCCGCATTTTGTACGGCGCAAGCTATTCGCTTTCGAGTGTGCTGCTGCTTGTAACAATTATTTTTGCGGTTGGCACAACGCTTGGCGTACTGGCAGGTTATTACGGCGGCAAGGTGGATATCGTCATTATGCGCATTTCAGATATGATGATTTCTTTTCCGGGCATGATTCTGGCCATAGCCGTTGCCGGTATTTTGGGCGGCAGCCTTATTAACGCCATTATAGCGCTGACGATTGTAACATGGACCAAATATGCGCGCCTTGCACGCAGCATGGTTTTAAAAATAAAAAAACGCGACTTTGTAGAAGCCGCAATAGTTAACGGCGGCACTTCAACACATATATTATGGAAACATATCCTGCCGAATATTCTGCCGCTGATGGTAATAACGGCGGCGTCCGATATCGGCGCCATGATGATGGAGCTGGCAGGGCTTTCCTTCCTCGGCTTCGGCTCGCAGCCGCCTGCGCCGGAATGGGGCTTAATGCTTAACGAAGGCAGGCAGCAGCTGCAAACGGCACCGTGGCTGATGATTTTCCCGGGCCTTGCAATTTTTGTTACGGTAGTAATTTTTAACCTGTGGGGCGACGCTTTGCGCGATGTACTCGACCCGCGTCAGGAAGAATAAAAACTGTTTAATGGATGGTATATAACGGAAAGGAAGATGTATTTATGAAAAAAGCAGCAAAAATTACGGCAGCACTTGCCATGATGGGATTACTTGCTTTTGCGGCAGCAGGCTGCGGCGGTGATGATTCCGCAAAAAGCGGTGCGGCTAAAGATACAGTAAAATTTGGCGTTACCAACTTTGCCGATAGCCTTGAACCTACCGATAATTTCTTCAGCTGGGTTGTAATGCGTTACGGCCTTGGCGAATGCCTTGTTAAATTTGACGATAAAATGAATTTTACTCCGTGGCTTGCCGAAAGCTGGTCTATCAGCGATGATAAGCTGACCTGGACTTTTAAAATTAATGATAAAGCGGTATTCAGCAACGGCAACAAAGTAACTGCCGACGCCGTAAAAAAATCCATTGAACGCACTTTTGAAAAATCCAACCGTGCGGAAACCTTCTTCCAGTTTGACAACATTACTGCCGACGGCCAGAATTTAATTATCAAGACCAAAAATCCGGTGCCGACTCTGCCGGGCATGCTGGCCGACCCGCTGTTCATTATTATTGATACCAGCGTAACTGACCGCGATTATGCAAAACAGGGGCCTATCTGCACCGGCCCGTATATGGTTAAGGAATACAGCAAGGCCAAAGCTGTTATGGAAGCAAACCCCAATTACTGGGACGGCAAGGTTCCGTTTAAAGTTGCCGAAATTCCTACCATTGATGACCCCAACACCCGTGCAATGGCTTTGCAGTCGGGCGAAATTGATATGGCAATCAATATAGCTTCCGGCGACTTGCAGCTGTTCCAGGATAAAGCAAAATACAATATTTCCGAACTTGCTTCGCTGCGTACCGTACTGGCGCAGATTAATATGAACGAAGGACGCCCGTGCCACGACCCGAAAGTACGCGCTGCGCTTATCAGCTGCCTTGACCGCGAAACCTACAACAAAGTATTGCTTAAGGATACCTTCATTACGGGCAAAGCGCCCATTCCGCCTTCTTTGGATTACGGCTTTGACCAGCTGACCGACCCGAATGCCTATAATGTGGAACGCGCAAAACAGCTTTTGGCGGAAGCCGGCTGGAAAGATACCAACAATGACGGTTATGTGGATAAAGACGGCAAAAATCTTGAACTTGACTTTATTTATTACAGCGGACGCGCTGAACTGCCGCTTTATGCAGAAGCAACCCAGTCCGACGCTAAAAAAATCGGCATTAAGGTTAATATGAAAAATATTGACTACAACGTGCTTGACTCAATCCGCCAGAGCGGAGATTTTGACCTTTGCATTTCCAATATTCTTACTGCTAACAGCGGCGACCCTGCCGTATACCTTAACTGGTACTGGAAAACCGGCGACCCGCAGAATGCTACCGGTTACAGCAACCCGGAATATGATGCTTTGAGTGACAGGCTTGCGGTTGAATTTGACCCTGCCAAACGCCGCGATTTAATGATTCAGATGCAGCAGATTCTGCTTAACGACGGCGCAGGTTTGTTCTTTGGCTATCCGAAAACAAATATGGTAAGCAAAGTAACCTTGAAAAACGCCGATATTAAACCGGCAGATTATTACTGGCTGACCAAAGATGTTGCCCCTGCTGAATAAGCTGCAAAGAAGGGATTAAATTAATGCTTCTTGATGTAAAAAATCTGGACATCAGTTACGGCAGCAAACTTACCGTATCGGGTGTAAACATTCAACTTGATAAAGGTGAAATTCTGTCAATTGTAGGCGAATCTGGCAGCGGCAAAACAACCGTTATCCGTGCCGTTATGGGCTGCCTGCCGGGCAGAGGGCATGTTTCGGGCGGCAGCATAACTTTTGACGGGCGCGATATGCTGAAAAACACGCGTGAGGACTGGCGTAAAATCAGCGGCAGCGAAATGTCGATGATTTTTCAGGACAGCGGCAACATGATAAACCCCATCCGCCGTATAGGCGAACAGTTTACAGATTACATTCTTGCACACGCTCCGCAGAAATCGAAGGCGGAAGCCGCGGAAATGGCGAAAGATATGCTTAATAAAGTACGCCTGCCGAACCCGCAGAACATTATGAACAGCTATCCGTTTGAACTTTCGGGCGGCATGCGACAGCGCGTGGGCATTGCCATGGCCATGATGTTCAGCCCCAAGCTGCTTTTGGCAGACGAGCCTACCAGTGCTCTTGACGTTACCACGCAGGCACAGATAATACGCCAGATTGTTGACGTGCGCAATGAATATAATGCGGCGGTAATTTTGGTAACGCATAACATTGGTGTGGCTTCGTATGTATCTAACAAGCTGATGGTTATGAAAAACGGTCATGTGGTGGAAAGCGGCGGGCGCGAAATTATTGAAAACCCGCAGCACGCCTATACCAAAGAACTGCTTGCGGCTGTGCCGGTATTGGGAGATAAGAAATATTATGAACGCTGAGGCACCTGTAATTTTACAAATTAAAAATTTAACAAAAAAATTTGCGGCCGAAGGCGGAAAAATGCTGACGGCCTGCGATAATGTTACCCTTAACGCCTATGCCGGGCAGACGCTTGGCATTATAGGCGAATCGGGCTGCGGCAAAAGCACGCTGGTGCGCACTATTTTGCAGATACATCCGGCAAGCGGCGGCGAAGTTATTTTTGACGGGCAGGATATTTTAAAACTGCGCGGGGAAGCGGCACGCCAGAACAGGCGTAAAATACAAATGGTGTTTCAGGACCCGGCAGCCGCTTTTAACCCCAAAATGAAGGTTAAAGAAATTGTTTGCGAACCTTTGCTGAATTTTGGGCTGATAAAAAAGAGCGAAGTTGACGCCAAAGCGGCGGAACTTTTGCGTATGGTAGAACTGCCGGAAGATTTTAAGGACCGTTACCCGCATAACATGAGCGGCGGGCAGCGTCAGCGTTTGGGTATTGCACGCGCGCTTTCGCTGGAACCAAAGATTGTGGTGTGCGACGAAGCTACAAGCGCGCTTGACGTTTCGGTGCAGGAAAAAATCTGCGAGCTTTTGGTGCGCCTGCAGAAAGAAAAAGGCATTACCTACCTTTTTATCTGCCATGATTTGGGGCTTGTTGATTTAATGTGCCACCAGATTGCCGTTATGTATTTGGGCAATATCGTGGAATATATCGGTTATGGAAGGCGCATCAGCACCGAAGGCATGCACCCTTATACAAAGGCGCTGATGAAATCGGTGTTTAAGGTGGATTTTAAACCGGGCGAAAAAATAGAACCGCTGGAAAGCGAAATTCCAAGCCCGCTTGATTTGCCCAAAGGGTGTCCGTTTCAAAGCCGCTGCGGGCAGTGTATGGAAATTTGCCGCAGCGTAAAACCCGAGCTTAAAGAAGTTGTGCCCGGGCATTTTGTAGCCTGCCACCTGGTTAACGGAAATTTTTAAGCCATTGTAAAAACTAAATAAAAAAGCCGCTTTTACAGCGGTTTTTTTTGTTATAATTATGTTATACAGTATTAAAATTTTTGTCGGCAAGGGGGATGCCCAATGGATAAATACATTATGGCGCTGGATTTAGGAACAACCAGCTGCCGCTGCATTATATTTGATAAAAACGGACGGATTTGCAGCGCGGCGCAAAAGGAGTTTACCCAGTATTTTCCGCAGCCCGGCTGGGTTGAGCATGACGCGGAGGAAATATGGGCAACCCAAACCGGCCTGATGTATGAAGCAATGAGTAAAATTGATATTACCATTAACGAAATTGCGGGCATTGGAATTACCAATCAGCGCGAAACCACAGTTTTATGGGATAAAGAAACCGGACGCCCGGTACATAAGGCGATTGTGTGGCAGTGCCGCCGTACGGCAGGCTATTGCGATGAACTGAAAAAACTTGGCATGGCAGAGTTTTTCCGCAGCAAAACGGGGCTGGTGCTGGACGCTTATTTTTCGGCAACCAAACTGCGCTGGCTGCTTGATAACGCTATTGGCGCACGTGAACGTGCGGAAAAAGGCAAACTGCTTTTCGGCACGGTTGACAGCTGGATTATCTGGAAGCTGACGGGCGGTAAGGTGCATGTAACGGATTATTCCAACGCATCACGCACAATGCTTTTTAATATCCATACCTTAAAATGGGATGAAGAAATTTTACGCGTTTTAAAAATTCCGCAGCAGATTCTGCCGGAGGTTAAGCCTTCAAGCCATGTTTACGGCTATACGGACAGCAAACTTTTCGGGTGCGAGGTGCCTATTGCAGGTGCCGGCGGCGACCAGCAGTGCGCATTGTTTGGGCAGACCTGCTTTGGGCGCGGCGAAGTAAAAAATACATACGGAACAGGCGGCTTTATGCTGATGAACACCGGCACTTCGCCGGTAAATTCGCATAACGGGCTGGTTACAACTATCGCCTGGGGCGTAGATAATAAGGTTGAGTATGCGCTGGAAGGTTCGATTTTTGTTGCCGGTGCTGCCGTGCAGTGGCTGCGTGATGAACTTGGGCTTATACGCGATGCGGCGGAATCGGAAGTGCTGGCAAAATCAGTGCCGGACGCCAACGGCTGTTATGTTGTGCCTGCCTTTGTCGGGCTGGGCGCGCCCTACTGGGACCAGTACGCCAGAGGCGCGATTGTAGGGCTTACAAGGGGCGTAAACCGTAATCACATTGTGCGCGCAACGCTGGAATCAATAGCGTACCAGGTAAATGATGTTTTAATGGCGATGCAGGAGGACAGCGGCATGCCTATAACATCTTTGCGTGTTGACGGAGGCGCATGCGACAACGATTTTTTAATGCAGTTCCAGGCGGATATTTTAAATACTTCCGTTGTAAGGCCATACTGCATTGAAACAACGGCTATGGGCGCGGCATATCTGGCCGGGCTTGCCGTAGGCTATTGGCGCAGCAAGGAAGAAATTTTGGCTAACCATGTTATTGCTGCCGAATTTAAGCCGCAGATGGGGCAGGCTAAAAGAGAAAGCCTTTTGCAGGGCTGGCACAATGCCGTTAAAGCAGCCTCTGTAAGAATTTAAAGCGATTATATTTTATGTTTGGCATAACGGAAGGTAAGTAATTTGCTTTCCGTTATGCCGGCTAAAAAATTATGGAAATTTTTCAAAAAAGTATAGATGAATATTCGCTCATGTGTTATAATAATGGTAACCAAAGAGTGCTTTGGCTATATTTTTTAAATAATGTATGAATGATTGCTCAAGCGTAAAGGAGAACATATTATGCCATCCCAAAAAGTACGTGATTTAACGGATATAAGAAACGGCAGCGATGAAGTGCGTACGCATAACCAGCACCATGAAGATGGAGCTTGCTGCTGTGGTCACCATCACTATGAACACGGTGACGAGTGCGGACATGGGCACAGCCATGAGCCGGAACACAAGCACGGCCATGACAAAGCGTGCGGCTGCGGCGAAGCTCATACTCATGAAGAACATGAACATGATGCCTGCTGTGGTCAAGAACATGAGTACCATCATCACGGCTGCGGTTGTGGGGAAGAACACCATCACGAACATCAGCATGGCGGAAGCTGTGGCTGCGGGGAACATCACCACCATGAACACGAAGATAGCTGCGGCTGCGGATATGAACATCATCACAGCCACCACGTTCCGGGTCACCCGGAGGATTGTCAGTGCGAAATCTGCCATCCGCACGAAGAATACTGCGACGTTTGCGGTGAAAGCCTTGAAAACTGCACCTGCCGCATGCCGGATGCTCATTGCGTGAAGAAGGTTTATATATTAAAAAATCTGGGCTGTGCCCACTGCGCTGCTAAAATGGAGCACCGCATAAAGGAACTGCCCGGAGTTGAATATGCGAATATAAGTTACGTTACCAAACAGCTGCGCCTTTCGGCGGTTAACCACGAAGCTGTTTTGCCTGCGATAAAGGAAATCTGCACTTCGATAGAAAGTGGCGTTGAAGTTGTGCCGCGTGAAGGTGAAGGGCCATTTAATTTTAAAACGCAGGTTTATGTGCTTGAAAACCTTGGCTACGCCAACTGCGCCGCTAAAATGGAGCGTGCTATTAATGAGCTGCCGCAGGTAAGCGAAGCCACCATTACTTTTGCAACCAAACAGCTTAAGGTTACGGCGCGTGATTTTGACGGGCTGCTGCCGCAGATGCAAAAAATCTGCTCCGGCATAGAAAGCGGCGTTGCTGTAAAAGAACGCGAAGGCGCCGCTGTTTTGGCGCCGCATGTTGAAGAACGCAAACGCGGAAGCTTTTCGCTTTCTTCCGAAACTATGACGCTGGCGGAACTTGTTGTTGGCGGCGTGCTGTTTATAGCGGCAGAATTTTTGGGGCTTATTCCGGAAGCTTATTACTTATATGTTTTGGTTGCCGCTTATGTTCTTTTGGGCGGCAGGGTTGTTCTGGCAGCCGTTAAAAATCTTTTAAGCGGTAATTTGTTTGACGAAAACTTTTTAATGACTATTGCAACGCTGGGTGCGTTTGTAATTTCCGCTTACGAAGAAGCCGTCGGCGTAATGTTCTTTTACCGTGTGGGCGAATATTTTGAGCACCGTGCGGTGGAAAAAAGCCGCGGACAGATTATGGATGCGGTTGATATGCGCCCGGAAACCGTTAACCTGCTTGTGGGCGAAGAAGTGCGCGTAATGCCGGCGGCGGACGCCCATGTAGGCGACATTCTGCTGGTGCGCGCCGGTGACCGCATACCGCTGGACGGCGTGGTAATAGAAGGCGACAGCCTTGTGGATACTTCGCCGGTAACAGGCGAGCCGGTGCCTGTACGCAAGCATTACGGCGACGAAATTACCAGCGGCTGCATTAATACCAACGGCATGCTGAAAATACGCGTGGAAAAAGTGCTTTCGGAATCCATGGTTACGCGTATTTTGGACAGCGTGGAAAACGCAGCGGCTTCCAAACCGCAGATTGACCGTTTTATTACCCGCTTTGCAAGGGTATATACTCCCTTTGTGGTTGTTGTGTCAACGCTTACGGCGCTTGTGCCGGGTTATATTACCGGCAACTGGCAGCACTGGATTTACACGGCGCTGACCTTCCTTGTAATAAGCTGCCCCTGTGCACTGGTGCTCAGCGTGCCGCTGGCCTTTTTCTCCGGCATCGGCGCAGGTTCACGCTATGGCATTTTGTTTAAGGGCGGCTCCGTAATGGAAGCGCTTAAAAACGTACACGCCGTTGTAATGGATAAAACCGGCACCGTTACCAAAGGCAATTTTGTTGTGCAGAAAGTAATGCCTGCCCCCGGAGTAGATGAAACAGAAGTTTTGCAGCTTTGCGCTGATGTGGAAGCAATATCCGCCCATCCCATTGCCGTAAGCATTGTAAATGCGGCCAAAGAGCGCGGGCTTACGCCGGTGCGCCCGGTGAGCTTTAAAGAAATAGCGGGTGAGGGCATTGTTGCCCAAACCTTAAACGGCACCGTTATCTGCGGCAGCAAAAAACTTATGGCACGTTACAAAATAAACTGCAACGGCTTTGAAAATTCTGCCTACGGCACTGAAGTATTGCTTGCTAAAAACGGCAGATACATGGGGCATATAGTTATTGCTGATACCATTAAAGATGACGCTGTGGAAGCAGTTAAAGAAATTAAGGCCATGGGGCTTACCACGGCTATGCTTACGGGCGATGCGGAAGCAAGCGCGCAGGCAGTTGCTGCTGCCGCCGGCATAGATGAAGTGCGTGCCAAACTGCTACCGCAGGATAAACTTAACGAACTTGGCCGCCTGCGCAGTAAATACGGCAGTGTAATGTTTGTTGGCGACGGCATTAACGACGCACCAGTGCTTGCCGGTGCCGATGTTGGCGCGGCTATGGGCAGCGGCGCAGACGCAGCGCTTGAAGCGGCAGATGTGGTATTTATGAAATCCGAAATGCGCGCTATTCCGCAGGCAATTAATATTGCCAGACGCACGGGACGCATTGCCTGGCAGAACGTTATCTTTGCGCTGGGCGTAAAAGTAGTGATAATGATAGCAGGCCTTGCCGGTTTTGCTTCAATGTGGGCGGCTGTGTTTGCCGATACCGGCGTTGCTATGCTGTGCGTAATAAATTCCATCAGAATTTTGTATCAGAAAAATTAATATAAAAAAGGCTGCACCGTAATTATTTTACGGCACAGCCTTTTTGTTTTTGGGTTATTTTTCCTGCCACAAATACCATACGGCAAGCGAACGCCACGGGCGCCAGTGTTCTGTCAGTTCCAGAATCTGCTTGCGTTTGGACATAGCATTAAGGTTAAAAATTTCTTTAACACGTTTTTGAAAAATAAAATCAGCGGTAGGGGCAATATCGGTGCGGCACAGCGCCAAAAGCAAAAACATCTCCGCAGTCCACTGGCCAAGCCCTTTTATTTTTATCAGCTGCTTGGTAATTTCGCTATCGGTCATACCGGCAAATTTATCCATTGTAACTTCGCCGTTTAAAACCGCTTCGGCAAAGCCTTTAAGATACATTACCTTCTGCGGCATAATACCGCAGCTGCATAAGTCGCTTTCGGCGGCAGAGGCTATTGCTTCCGGCGTTATGGGTGTTCCGACGGTTTCTTCCAGGCGCTTGACCATTGCCAGGCTGACATCCGGCGGAAGCTGCTGGGAAATGATACCGGTAACAAGCGTGCCAAAATATTTTTCCGGAGCTTCCGGCTGTAAATTGCAAGGGCCGTATTTTTCAATAAACGGAATAAGTTCAGGTGCGTTTTCACGCAGATAGCGGCTGCCAAGAGCCCAGTCCGGGGCTGTAAGCATAAAGGTAACCTCCTGTACAGTTAAATATGAAACGGTAAATTATCTGAATAACATTATAGCATAAATGGCTGCAAAAAACTTAAAAACATTTTTGGCACGCCGGCATGTAAATAAAAAAGCAAATTAAGAAAATTTTACAAAAAGGCTTGCATTAAATAAATTTTTATGGTAATATTTATATCTGTCAGGACACTGACATGAGGCCCGGTGGTTCAGTTGGTTAGAATGCCGCCCTGTCACGGCGGAGGTCGTGGGTTCGAGTCCCATCCGGGTCGCCATTATGCCTCGGTAGCTCAGTTGGTAGAGCAAAGGACTGAAAATCCTTGTGTCCACAGTTCGATTCTGTGCTGAGGCACCATAAACCAAAAAATCCTGCTTTTTTAAGCAGGATTTTTTATTTTTCAGAAACTGACACTTTGGCCATTCAGCAATAATTTTACAATAAAAAAACAGGCAGCAGCTTTACCGGTTATCAGCATGCTTCTGCCTGTTTTCTTTAAGCTGCCGCACTCTGCGCACGTTCGCGGCTTTTCATCTGCACCAGATCCATTTTGGTAAGTCCCAAATCAACATTGTCATTCAGCTTATAATCTATTATTGTACCGGGCGGGCAGTCAATTTCCCTGCCTTTAAAAAACATTCCCGAAAACGGCACCACAAACCCTATTGCCGTGCCTACCGCCATGTTTGCGTAATTAATGCCGCCTTTAATTTTTACATCCTGCTTAAAGCTGACGGGTTTGCCGTTGGCAAGCAGCACATCATCAAGCTTAATGCGTATAACCGCACTCTGGTTAAAAATGCGGCTGCCGTGCGCCTTGCGTATAACGCCGCTGAATTTTGTCCCTTTCGGCACGATAACAATATTTTCTACAGTAAGGTCATCCTTCAGTTCAAAATTAACGGTGTCGCCTTTTTTATTAACGTTGCTGTCAAGTTTATCAAGCAGTATTAAATTTATAACCGTATCTTCCGGAATATATGCGTTGCCTGCTTCCACATCTTCTATTTCATCCGCAAAAGCGGCGGAAGAAAGCGCAAAAAGCATTAAGCACACAACTGCCAGCACAGATAAAAACTTTTTCATAATCACCGCTCCGTTACCTGTTTTGCATCAGCCTGTTGGCGTAATTGCGCATCTGCTCGTTGGCCTTTTTAGTAAAACCGGCAGGCGGCAGTGCAAAGGCGGTTTCTGCATCTACCGTTTCGCTCATTTCCACCACGGTAAAGCGCGGCAGGGTATTTACTTCGTAGCCTTTCCAGTCGGCAGTGCCTTTGGCAAAGTAAAAGAACATTACGCGTTCGCCCTGAGTCATCTGGTCATAATCATAGCCTGTAAGGCTGTCGTTGCCGCTCTGCGGGCGTTCGTTAAACCAGCTTACCAGAGTTTCCGCAAACGGCAGGCTCATTCCCGGCAAGGCCGGAAGTTCATCATAAGTTTTATTAACGTAATCTATAAAATACCAGCGCCCGCCTTTGGCAAAGCTGCAGTAATCGCGTACAACTTTGCCCTCGCCGTCCGTTGTTACGCTGCGCTCGGCATTAATGCCGTTCATTTCATTATATTCCGTGCGGATGTAATGCACTTTCTGCGCCGCCGTCAGCTTGGCGTAGGCCTCGGGCTCAAGCACTTCTTTCATATCAATGGTCTGTTCAACAACAAGATGCACCGGATGCTTATCGCTGTTTAAAGCGCCGCCCAAAAGCTCGATTGTGCGCTGCCCCGGCCCGAATTCCGCCGCCATAACGCACGCCGCATTAAAAAGCATCAAAGTAAAAACAGCCGTAAGGCTTAATAAAAATTTTCTCATTGCTTTCACCTCATTTGTAAGATAATTTAATTATAACATATTAAATAAGAAAATTACCGCCTGCAGCCCGCAGTTCTTTTGTAAATTTACTTCGGGCATTATCTGAATTTTTAAATATTTTTTACAAAAAGCATAGCATTATTGAATTAGTGTATACTTTTTCCTTGCTATTATGGCATTATATGGTATAATTAATTTTATAAAGCGAAGTAACGGCATGGCTTCATCATTACTTTGCAAAATAAAAAAGAAAAGAGGTATCTCACATGACTGACGAAAAGAAGAAAGTTGATGTGAAGGAAACAGCCGATTCCATCATCCGTGAAACCAAGGCTAAATCCAATAACAGCCAGTTTGTTTTGTGGTTTGCGGCACTGATTCTCGGCGCTGTTTTAGGCTGGATGGGCATTCCGGCGCTGAACGAATTCTTTAATTTCGTAGCAACCGTATTTACCCGCCTGTTCCAGTTCATTGCAGTTCCTACTATCGCGCTGGCGGTTATTACCACGCTGGCAGCTCTTGGCGGCAACAAAGAAACCGGTATTATTTTTGCACACGCTGTTGTGTACACCTTACTTACTACATTTTTAGCCGCCTTCATCGGCCTTGGCCTGTACCTGTACATTGCTCCGGATAACCTGCCGGCAGAAATTGTTAACGCAGGCTCCGACGTTGTTAAAGGCCAGAGCGTAGCGGCTCTCAGCTACTATGACCACATTCTCGGCGTTATTCCTAATAACGTACTTGCTCCGTTCCTTTCCGGCAACGTACTTTCCGTTATGCTTATCGCTGCTGCCGTTGGTCTGGCACTGGCTTTCATGCCGAAAACCGAAAACCGCGAAGCACTCCTTAAAATCATTCAGGGCGTTCAGGAACTGGCATTCACCCTTATCCGTGCTATCCTTTACGTTCTGCCGATTGGTATCGTTGCTTTCGCAGGCCAGCTTTCCGCACAGATTGAAGCAGGCGTAATCGTTGGCGCACTTGGCAAATACACCGCAGTTGTAATGCTCGGCAATGCTATTCAGTTCTTCATCGTTCTGCCGATTATCCTTGTAATCCGCGGTCTTAACCCGATTTACGTTATGCGCCAGATGGGCCAGGCAATCGCTGTTGCACTCTTTACCAAGAGCTCTGCCGGTACCCTGCCTGTAACCCTGGCATGCTCCGAACAGAACCTGAAATGCAACCCGAAGGTTTCCCGCTTTGTACTGCCTATCTGCACCACCATCAACATGAACGGCTGCGCTGCCTTCATTCTGGTAACTTCTCTGTTCATTATGCAGAATGCCGGCTTTGAAATGACCATGACCACCATGCTGACCTGGGTATGCATTGCAGTTCTTGCTGCAGTAGGCAACGCAGGCGTACCGATGGGCTGCTACTTCCTGACCCTCTCTCTGATGGCAGGCATTGGCGCACCGATTGGCTTAATGGGTATTATCCTTCCGATTTACACCATTATCGACATGATCGAAACCGCTGAAAACGTATGGTCTGACGCTTGCGTATGCGCAATGGTTGACCATGACCTTAAAGGCAAACTTTCCGACGACGGCGAAATTCCCGCTGCTCTGTAATAAGTCTTAAAGCCTTGCAAAAATTAACACCCGTGCTGTAAAGTGCGGGTGTTTTTATTATGTGCTGCCATAAAAACAAAAAACTAATTGCAGCACATAGCAGAAAATTAAAAGTCCATGCTGTACAACTCTTTAAAAGAACCTGTTCCAACAGCAAAATTAAAATCTGCCACAGCTGCCCAATAAAGCACAAAAGCCGGAAGCAAATGCCTCCGGCTTTTTGAATTCACTCTATTCTTAATTTTCAGCGCTTACAAAATCCTTAAAAATACCAAGGATTTTTTCCACATCGTCCATGTAAATTTCGCCGATATTGCCAAGGCGGAAGGTTTCCGCATCGGTAAGTTTGCCCGGGTAAATTACATAGCCGTGGTCTTTTAAATAAGCGTACATTTTTGCAAAGGTGAATTTGCAGTTTTCTGGATAGAAGAACGTTGTAATAATCGACCCCTGATGCGCTTCGTCGATATAGGCTTTAAAACCAAGTTCTTCCATACCTTTGCGCAAAGCCCTGTTGGTTGCAGTATAGCGTGCATTCCTTGCGGTAATGCCGCCTTCTGCTGCCAGTTCTTTAAGCGCCTGGCTGAAAGCCGCCACAACATGGGTAGGAGAAGTAAAACGCCATTTGCCGCCGTCTTTTTCCATGGTTTCCCACTGGGCATATAAATCAAGCGAAAGACTGCGGGCAATGCCTTTGGTTTGTTTTAAATCGCTGACTTTGGCAATAATAAAGCTGAAACCTGGCACGCCCTGAATGCATTTGTTGGCGCTGCTTACAAGATAGGTAATGCTAAGTTCCGGCACGTTGATATCAACACCGCCAAAGCTGCTCATAGCGTCTACAATAAATTTTTTGTTATATTTTTTGGCAAGTTTGCCAATGGCTGCAATGTCATTTAAAAGGCCGCTGGTAGTTTCGCTGTGCACCATGGAAATATGGGTAATATTCCCGTCGGATTTTAAAACGTCCTCCACAATGGCCGGGTCAGACACGTGCGCATAATCTTCTTCGTAAACCACGTACTTAATGCCGTGGTAATCGCACATTTCCACCATGCGTTTGCTGTATGCGCCGTTTTGCAAAACCAGCACTTTATCCGTGCTGGAAATTGCGCCGGAAAGCACACTTTCAACACCAAAGGTTCCGCTGCCCTGCATCAGCACCGTAGTGTAATCACCGTTATCTGCATGGGCAAGCTTTAAAAGGCCGGTGCGTATTTCCTGCGTCATGTTTTTATAATCTTCATCCCAGGTGCAGCGGTCAATCTGCATGGCGTCCTTAACGGTTTCCGTAGTTGTTAAAGGGCCGGGAGTTAAAAGTTTATAAGTATTTTTATCCATTTATGTCACCTGATTTATTTTTTGATAAGGTCCTGTACTTCTTCAGCACTGGAAATGCCCGGTTTGTTGCGCAGGCCGTAAACGATATTTTCGTAGGCGTTCAGATTCGGGAACAGCGCATAATCCTGAAATACAATGTTAAAGCCGCGGTCTTTCATCGGCACGTTGGTTAAGTCTTTGCCGTCAAAAATAATCTGCCCGCCGTCAATTTCAGTAAGCCCCAAAATTGCGTTCAAAAGCGTTGTTTTGCCGCTGCCGGAAGGCCCCAGAATAGAAACTATCTCGCCGTCATTAATATCCAGCGAAATACTGTCGAGAATGACTTTGCTGTCATACGATTTGCGGATATTTTTTAATTGAAGCATTTTTTATTCCTCCATAACATATTTAAACTGCTTTTATTTGCGTCTTTTTTCCTATTTTAACCAGCCATTTTGCGCCCTACAAGCGTATTTACCGCCTTTTAACCCTACTTTTTCCAAGTTTTACATTACTAACTTAAACAAAACATTTTCTTAATGATGTTAACCGGAAACAAAAATATTGCCGTAAAAAGCCGCAAAAAAAAGCAGGCAGTGCTTTAAACACTGTCTGCTTTATGCTGTAAACAGCAAATTTTTAATTATACGTTGAAACGGAATTCTACAACGTCGCCATCCTGCATTACATAATCCTTGCCTTCAAGACGTACAAGCCCTTTATCGCGCGCTGCCGCTTTGCTGCCGCAGGCTACAAGGTCATCATAAGATACAATCTCTGCACGGATAAAGCCGCGTTCAAAATCGCTGTGAATTTTACCGGCTGCCTGAGGTGCTTTGGTACCGCGTTTAATGGTCCAGGCACGGCTTTCGGTTTCACCGGCGGTTAAATAGGTCATCAGGCCCAAAAGTTTAAAACCGGCTTTAATCAGGCGGTCAAGGCCTGCTTCTTCAAGCCCTGCCATTTCCAAAAATTCTTTTGCTTCATCCTCCGGCAGTTCGGCAATTTCCGATTCCATCTTGGCGGAAACAACAATCGTTTCGGCGCCTTCTTCTTCGGCATATTTCATAACGGCCTGCACATGCGGGTTGTTTTCCGGCGCTGCCACTTCGTCTTCGGCAACATTGGCAACATACAGCACCGGTTTCATGGTCAAAAGGTGCAGCTCCGTTAAAAATTCCTTTTCTTCATCGGTCAGCCCAAGGCGGCGTGCCGGAACGGCTTCGCCCAGACCTTCTATAACCTTATCGAGAACAGCTTTTTCCACCGGTACTTTTTTATCGCCGGTTTTTAACAGCTTAACAAGGCGTTCCTGGCGCTTTTCCACTGTTTCCATATCGGCAAGGCACAATTCGGTATTGATGATTTCAATATCGCGCAACGGGTCGATGCTGCCCTCAACGTGCGTAATATTACCGTCTTCAAAGCAGCGCACAACCTGCGCAACGGCGTCAACTTCGCGGATATGCGCAAGGAATTTATTGCCGAGGCCTTCGCCCTTGGACGCGCCCTTTACAAGCCCTGCGATATCGACAAAGCGCATAGCGGCAGGCACGATTTTTTTGGATTTAAACATTTCGCCCAGCACGTTAAGACGCGCATCCGGCACATCTACAACGCCCACGTTAGGTTCTATGGTGCAGAAAGGATAGTTGGCAGCTTCTGCCCCTGCTTTGGTAATAGCATTAAACAGCGTGCTTTTGCCTACGTTAGGCAGGCCTACAATACCTACTTCTAAATTTGTACTCACATTTATCGCTCCTTAGGTTTTACATTTCACTATCTTAATATTGTACAATAACTGGCGGCAAAAAGCAAAAAAGTGGCTATTAAAGTTTTTGTAATAACCACTTTTTGCTTTATTTTATCTATTTAATTTTTCTATTTCATTTTTATCCATATAGACAATCTTATTCTCATCCAAATGGTGCTCTTTTTGATATTTTTTATATGCCGAAATTGCCATTTGTAATTTGCCTTCACTCAATTTATCAAGCTGACGCCGGTATTTAGATAATTCATCATAATACTCTAATGTAAATTTATTATCTAATTGCACATAACTATCTTTGTCAATCACAGTTTCAGGTGGGTTATCCTTTAAAATCGTTTTATTAGTTCTAAACGCTGCTTTATATTCTTTCCCTTCCAAAGAATCTATTTGTGCAACTTCGATAAAACCATATTCCTCTTTTATATCTATAATTAAATATGGATGATTAACTCTTGAAACATCACCAGAATTATTAAAACGAACTTTCATAGATAATACTTGTCCTATTTCTAAATTCATTAGCATACCATCCTGTCCAATATGCTAATAATATCCGCATATTGTTCTTTATATTCACTTACACGTTCCAAAGAATTCATTTTTTGGTCAGCTTTTTTATAATTTTGAGCCTTTTCTTTCCACGCATCATCTTCATGAGATAATTCTATTAATTCATCTAAAGTAGCATTTTTAAAAGCTTCAAAAAATTTATTAAGATACTTCTTCGTTTCTTCAGATATATTATCTAATGGGCATTTTTGATGATTTTCCAAAAGCTGTGAATAATGTTCCTGTACATCCGGAACTACTGCTCCGTTATCATAAGCATAAAGAACATCATCAAATAGCGGTTGGCCTGTTTTTGCAATATAAATATTCTGTGCTAAATGCAAAAACTTATTTAATTTTGCGTTACCATCCCAAAAACATCTGTTATTCCTTATCTCCAAATTTTTTGTAAAAATTTTTCTGTCTTTATCTTTATTTAAAAAGAAACAAGCAACTTCATATGCTTTCAACATATTCAAAACCTCCTTACAGATAAAATAAAACCCGTAGAGAGTATATTATACATCATACATAAATACTGACACGGGTATCTAAACCATATTACTTATCTGCATTATAATTTTATCATTTTATTATCATGTTTTCAATAGATAAAGCAAAGCTATTCAGAATAAATTCTTAAATTAAACAAAAATTCAATTTTATCATTACACCAACCCAAAATATTTCTCAAAAAACTTTTTAAGTTTTGCTATAATCCCTTCTTTCTTCTCTTGCCTTCCGCCACCAAACCGCGATACTGGCGGCATAATTAAATCAATATCAGTCCCTGTTGTTTTCAACTCGCCGTCGCGGAAAGAATTGTCAATAAATTTAACAGTTTCATCTGGTTTTAATTTTTCTTCGTTGATAATAGCTTTCAGCTCTGTATCTTTTTGTTCTTTAACAAAATTCTGCCAGTCTTTATTAACTTGCGTATTAGCATTAACAGTTGCAATAAAACCTTCAATAAGTTCTTTTTTACTACGCAAATCAATGCTGGAATTTACAGCTTTATTAATCATTGTCAAAATTTCTTTATCTTCGCAGTTGGATTTATGATATTTTTCAATTAACAGCAAAATATAATCAATGTTAATTTCAACCTGCTTAATAAGTTCTATTTCAAAAACTACATCATCATTAATATTTTCTTTTTCCGCTTCCGGCGGACGCCATTCCTGATACAAATCAAGATATATACTCTGATAATCCTGAAAATCCCTCTGCGAAAGGATTTCATTGCCGGCAAACTCGTCAAAAGCAGTTAAAATATTTTTAAGCCGTAAAATATTGCCGAACAATATAATAAAATCTTTTTGTGCCTTTTCACTTATAATTTGCACACCTAAAGGATATTCCTGCTGCAACTTTTCAACAAGCTCTGCATATCCGTTATGGTGTTTCCCGTTTTCATCATAGCCATAATAATAAGCCTGATAATTTTTAAGAAGTACAACACCGCCAGCGTCTTTATCACCAAATAAAGCAATAGCTTTTTCTGTATCTTTCTCAAGATTACGGAAACAAATTATATTACCAAAATTTTTAACAGAATTTAAAATACGGTTTGTACGCGAAAATGCCTGCACAAGCCCATGATACCGCAGGTTCTTATCTACCCACAAAGTATTTAAAGTAGTCGCGTCAAAACCTGTTAAAAACATATTTACTACTATTAGCAAATCAATCTCACGGTCTTTCATTCGTTTAGAAATATCTTTATAATAATTCTCAAACTTATCAGCAGAAGTATCATAAGATGTACTAAAGATTTCGTTATAATCCTTAATTGCACTTTCTAAAAAATCACGAGATGTTATATCAAGTCCATCAGTACAAAAACTTTCATCAGGCAACAAACCATTATCTTCCGCTTCATTCGCTCCAAAACTAAAAATTGTTGCTATTCTAAGCTGTTTACCACTTTCTGCTAACTGCTTTTTAAATTCTGTATAATATTTAATTGCAGCAGGTATTGAACTAACCGCAAAAATAGAATTAAAACCTGCTACACGCTGGTCATTTAATTTATAAAAACTATTACGCATAGTTAAACGGTCAAAATTTTCTAAAACATAAGTTACTATTTTACTTATACGTTGCTGCGATGCCAAAGCACGTTCACGGTCAATAGCAGGCACCTGTTTATCTGCTATATTTTCTTTTTCTTTAATTGTACTATGGTAATAAATACGGAATGGTAACACATTACCATCGTTAATAGCGTCAACAATAGTATAAGTGTGTAACTTATCACCAAAAGCTTGTTCCGTTGTTTTTAAATTTGCCTTACCACCGGCAGACGCGTTAACAGCAAAAATAGGCGTACCTGTAAAACCAAATAAATGGTAATTTTTAAACACCTTAGTAATTTTGGTATGCATTTCACCAAATTGGCTGCGGTGGCATTCATCAAAAATAATTACAACATGTTTTTTATAAACATCGTGCGTCCTATTCCTGCGGATAAAAACATCCAGTTTTTGAATTGTCGTAACTATTATTTTGTATTCGTGCGGATTTCCTTTTTCGTCTTTATCCTCTAACTGCATTTGCAAAATGCGTGTAGATTTATTTCCATTGGCAGCACCTTTGCAAAAACGGTCATACTCACACATCGTCTGGTAATCCAAATCCTTACGGTCTACTACAAATAAAACTTTATCAATATAAGGCAACTTACTTGCAAGCTGTGCCGTTTTAAACGATGTTAAAGTTTTACCGCTGCCAGTAGTATGCCAAATATAGCCACCACCCTGCAAAGTCCCGGCAGTTTTATAATTTGTGCTTACATTAATACGCGATAAAATACGTTCTGTTGCCGCAATTTGATACGGACGCATAACCAAAAGCATTTTTTGCGTTGTAAAAACACAATATTTAGTTAAAATATTCAGCAAAGTATGTTTGCTGAAAAATGTTTTAGTAAAGTCAATTAAATCAGAAATAACTTTATTATTACCATCTGCCCAGTAAGAAGTAAACTCAAAACTATTGCTTGTTTTTTTACTTTTGCGCCGTATACTTCCCTGCCGTTCTTTTATATGGCTAATGCGCGTAGTATTACTGTAATATTTTGTATGTGTACCGTTACTGATAACAAAAATCTGCACATATTCAAACAAACCGCTGCCAGCCCAAAAACTATCACGCTGATAACGTTCTATCTGATTAAATGCTTCACGTATAGCAACACCGCGCCGTTTAAGTTCAACATGCACAAGCGGCAATCCGTTAACTAAAATAGTTACATCGTAACGGTTAGTATAATTGCCACGTCCTTCGGAATATTGGTTAAGCACCTGTAAACGGTTGTTATGAATATTCTTTTTATCAATCAGGGTAATATTTTTAGTTGTGCCATCATCACGTTGTAAATTTTGAATATTATCTTCCTGTATAAGCGCTGTTTTTTCGGTAATGCCATTATTAGGATTAGCTAAAATACTTTTAAAAAAGCGCTGCCACTCGTTATCTGTAAACGTATAACTATTTAAAAGCTCCAGCTGCTTTTTTAAATTGGCAATTAAATCAACTTCACTTTTAACATTAAGATATTCATAACCCTGCCCGCTCAACAGGCTGATAAATTCTTTTTCAAGGTCAGCCTCACTTTGATAGGCATCACTGCGTAAAGCTTTACTGCCATATTCAGCATTATATTCTGCCACAACCGTACTTTTTTCGGTAGCAGCAACAATGTTATAAATACTCATGCAGATTTCTCCTTAAAAGTTAATAATTTATCGCGGTAATACTCATACTGTTTACGCCTTGCTTCAATTTCTGCCGGTAAACCTGCCGTAATATCATTGCATAAAGCATCAAAACGGTCGAGAATAGAAGCTATACGTTTTTGTTTTTTTATGGATGGAATAGGAATTTTTATATTTTCGACATCACTACGCCCCAAACGAGGAACACTCGCTCGCCGTACTTTTGATTTAATATATTTACTCTGACAAAGAAGTGCATAATAAACGTAACGGTTATTTAAATTTTCTTGACAAGTAAGATAATAACAATCATCAGCAGCCCAAAAATCAATATAACTATACCCAATTTCACCTGCTGCGCCAGCAGCAATAATGAAAGTAGTATTTGCTTTACAATTACTTTTTTCATAATATCCTAATGGCGTCATACTATTTTGAAAAACCGGATATAACCCCTCTATATCTAATTGATTTCTGACTAAACGTACACCTCTTGAAATTATAGCTATATTTCCTAATCGCGCCCACTTAACGCTGTCTGTCTGTCTGTCTGTCAAATGATTATCTCCCGTGGACTCGTTGAATGTCAAGAGTAAATCACGATAATATTCATATTGTTTGCGACGTGCTGTAAGCTCTGCTGTAAGCTCTGCTGTAAGCTTTGCTGTAAGCTCCGCGAAATTGTCCAAAATACGGACAATTTCATTTTGAACTGGTAACGGAGGAATAGGAATTTTAAATTTAGAAAATTCTTCTTTTGTTATTGTTTTTAATGTACTGCCTCTTGCAAATTTCTTTTCTATATCAAATTTCTTCTTTAACTGATAAGCAAAATATTTCTTATTTACTTGTATATTAAAGTTATCAAATATTGCTATAGTCCTATCTACATAACTATCATATTGAGTTATAGCAACTCTACCTATAGTGCCTTGAATTGAAACAATCACTGTTCCATGCTTAACAAAAACACTCTTAGGTTGTGCTAATTGTGATATTGTTTGTTTAGTTTTATCAACTAAAGTAAACTTATTCTCTTCTATATCGGCCACTTGAACAAAAGGCATTGCAAGTTCTCCACCATACCAAGCAGCATTTCCATAAGGTTGTGGAAAAGATCCTCTTCTATAATGACAAATTTCCATTAACTCTTTATACTCAACGCCATCAGGGCATAATTCTGCAATCAATTCATCCAGTCTGCTCATTTCATATCACCGCTTTTTTTCAACATTTTTATAACTTCCTTATCAAAATCAGATTTAATACGCTGAGTTTTATTAAACACAATATATTCAGCTTCAGCTTTTTTACGGGCAGCTTGCATAGAAATGCTACCTTTATCTTTTAAAATATCATAACGCCTAAAAGCTAAAAATTCATTTACGCTTGCTGCAAATTCTTTCATAGTGAAAGTATTTTCACGTTCAATTAAATCTTCTATATAATCAAAATAGCCTGTAACTGCTCTTTCAAGTTGTCTTATTTGCTTTTCATCTAAATAATTCTTGGCAGTTACTACATCAGATTTTAATATTCTACCGTCCGGCGCATTTTTCCACGTGGTTAATCCCATATGTTCTTTTTTTCTATCAGCTTTTGTATAAATAATCTCCGCTGCTGTTTGCCCTACAATAGCATAATGAAATTTATTCTGTACCATAGCATAAAAATCATGTGTCACATTAGAATTTTTATCATAATCTATACTACATTCTGCAAAAATATCTGTAATTTGTTGCCAAATCCGCCTTTCGCTTGCTCGAATAGAACGAACTCTTTCCAGTAATTCTTTAAAGTAATCCTTGCCAAAAGCATCTTTCCCTTGTTTCAAGCGTTCATCATCCATGGCAAACCCTTTTATCATATATTCTTTTAACACGCCTGTCGCCCAAATACGAAATTTAGTTGCTCTTAAAGAATTTACACGATAACCAACAGAAATAATTACATCTAAATTATAAAATAACAACTCTCTTTCTACCTGCCGTATCCCTTCTTGTTGAACTGCTCGAATTTTTCGAGTAGTTGACGCCTCTTCAAGTTCATTAGTTTTATAAATTTCTTTCAAATGATAATTTATTGTATGGCTTTCAACGCCAAACAATTCACCCATGGCTTTTTGCGTTAGCCAAACACTATCATCTTTAATCAATGCATTTACAGATATTTCTTCTTCTGCTGCCTGATACATTAAAAAATTGAACTGTTTATCCATCTGCTTCTCCCTCTATTTCAACAATAATCTTATCTATTTCTGCACGCAAAACTGCTTCTCTTGCTACAATTTCTTTAATTTCAGCATTAAGTTTTACGATATCTACTTTTTCACGCGTATCAAGTTGCTCTACATAAGTACTTACAGAAAGATTATAATCTTTCTCTACAATATCGCTGTTAGGCACAAGTTTGGCAAAATATTCTATATTTTTTCGTCCAGTGTATGCGTCTAATATTTTTAATATGTTTTCTTCCGTCAGTTTATTACTATTAGTTACTTTTATAAATTCTTTACCGGCATCAATAAATAGCGTGCTGTTATCTGTTTTAGATTTTTTAAGTACCATTATACAGGTTGCGATGCTTGTTCCGTAAAACAATTTATCCGGCAGCTGTATAATGCAATCCACAAAGTTATTATCTATTAAGTATTTACGTATTTTTTGTTCCTTCCCTGGACGATACATTACACCCGGAAAACAAACTATTGCCGCCGTTCCGTTTGTTGCCAGCCAAGCAAGCGAGTGCATTATAAACGCTAAATCTGCTTTGCTTTTAGGTGCCAACACGCCTGCAGGCGAAAAACGTGGGTCGTTTATTAAAACAGGGTCATCTTCACCTTTCCATTTTATAGAATACGGCGGATTAGAAACAATGGCTTCAAAAGGCTCATTATCCCAATGCTGGGGATTAGTTAAAGTATCGCCGTGAGCTATATCAAATTTATCATAGTCAATATCGTGCAAAAACATGTTAATTCGGCATAAGTTATAGGTTGTTATGTTAATTTCCTGTCCGAAAAATCCCTGGCGCACATTATTTTTGCCAAGTACTTTGGCAAATTTTAGCAGCAACGAACCACTACCGCAAGCAGGGTCATATACTTTATTCACTTCTGTTTTGCCAACAACAGCTATACGCGTTAAAAGTTCGGATACTTCCTGCGGCGTAAAAAATTCTCCACCTTTTTTACCGGCACCAGAAGCGTACATACCCATTAAATATTCATAAGCATCGCCAAAAAGGTCTATTGTATTTTCTTTAAAATCGCCAAGCTGCATATCACCAATAACATTTAGTAATGTTACAAGTTTTTCATTACGTTGTACTACTGTCGCACCAAGTTTATTACTGTTTACATCTACATCATCAAATAACCCTTTAAAATTATCTTCACTTTCGCTATTTTGCGCTGATTCTTCAATATTTTTAAAAACCCGTTCCAAAGTTTCGTTTAAGTTTTCATCATCTTTAGCGCGTTTACGGACATTTATAAAAAGTTCACTCGGCAAAATAAAAAAGCCTTTAGATTGTACAAGTTCTTCACGCGCTTCCTCAGCTTCTTCATCGCTTAAATCAGCATAGTTAAATCCTATGTTGCCTGCCGCTTCCTCGTTAATATTAATATAACTAGTCAAATTTTCCGATATATAACGATAAAACAACATTCCTATAACATACTGTTTAAAATCCCATGCAGCAACACCACCTGCATGTACCAAACTATCAGCGGCATCCCATATAGCCTTATAAAGTTCTGCTCTTTCCATTTCTTTTTTATTATCTGTCATAAGCTTACCTCTAAACTTTTTTATATTTATTATACCATATCCGCACGCCGTAAAATTTTAGAGCAGACAAAAAAATTACCCGCAAGGCTGTGCCCGCGGGTTTAAAATTAAAGCAATTCAACGGATTTTATTTTTAATGAAAATGAACAGTCTTTCAATGGAATAGGCAAAGGCAAACACCAGCACAATTGCCACGCCTGCCGTGCCGTATTCATAGCCCTGTATGCTGCGCGCAATGATAAAACCAATGCCGCCTGCGCCAATCATGCCCAAAATGGCACATTCCGAAAAGTTTATTTCAAAGCGCATGGCAATCCACGCTACCAGCTGCGAAAGTGCCGCAGGCAGCACGGCGTTGAAGAATACGCCTATTCTGCCAACGCCTGTTGCCTCCAGCGCTTCGATAGTTTCCTGCGGGATGCTTTCAAAGCTCTGCGCGAAAGCACGGGTAAAAAACGCCGTTGTATGCACGCACAAACCGGCAATACCGGCGGCAGGCCCCATGCCGAGGCATACCATCATTAAAAGCACCCATACCGGCGTCGGCACGGCACGCAAAAAGGTAAACCATGACTGCACCAGTACCGACAGCCAACGCATACGGAAAATATTTTCTGCCGCAAACATGCCAAAAAACAAACCTAAAATAACACTGTACAACGTGGAAAGCACCGTAATGGAAAGTGTTTCCCACATCGCCGCGGCTATTAAATCCATATATTTAAAATCGAACTGTGCCAGGCGGTAAAATATACTGCCCATATCCGGCACACGGCCGGCAAGCTTTATCCAGTCAACGTCAAGATATAAAAGGCTGAGCACGCACAATGCGGCTGTGCTGCCTAAAAATACGGGTATGGCTTTATTTTGGTAAGCACATTCTGTTTTAATTTTATGGTTAAACCCATAACGGACAGCAACAGTGCTTTGCGCCAGTGGCTCTTTCATTGCTCCAGTTCCTTTCTTATTTTACCGGTAATTCTGTCAACCAAAATTACAACTGCCGCTATAATTAAAATAACGGTAAAGGCCATGTGGTAATTAAACGATTTGATGTACGAAAACAACACCATGCCGACACCGCCGCCGCCAACCATGCCTACAATGGTTGACGCCCTGACGTTAACTTCGATGCAGTACAAAAACCACGCCAGAAAACCGCTGATGCACGAAGGCACAATGCCGTGCGCCACACGCTGCCAGAAACCTGCGCCGACTGCTTCCAGGCTTTCAAGGCAGTCTACCGAAATATCTTCCATTGTTTCCGTAAACGCCCTTACCATAAAGGCAAAGCTGGTTATTAAAAGCGCCGCAAAGCCAACGCCCGTGCCTATGCCGAGTGAGGAAAACAGTATAAACGCCCACACAAGCGCCGGTATATTACGCAGGAAAGTGGCAAAACCGCGCACAAATTTTGCGCATTTGGGAAACGGCGATACAAGCTCGCTCGCAAAAAGCGCCGTAAAAAAGGCCAGTATTCCGGCAATGGTGGTTGAAGAAATGGCCATGGCAATGGTTACAGCCACGCTGTCCAGAATATTGTACATTCTTATATCGGTAGGAAACTGCGGCGGGAAAAAATCCTCCGACAAAAACAGCCAGAACTGGTCGAGATTGGCAAGCACCGCCAGCGGCGAAAACTCCGTAAAGAAGCTGCATACAGCGTACAGCAGCACAATTACCACAAAAAAGATATTATATATTCTTTTTTCAGCAGGCGGCATAACTGATATGCTGTTCTTCACTTTCTGCCCCTCCAATTAAATTGGCACTGCTTGTACCGTATATTTTTTCCACAACCTCGTCCGTTAATTCTTCCGGTTTGCCGTCAAACACAATCGTACCTTTGGATAAACCGATAATGCGGGTAGAATATTTTTTTGCAACCTCAAGCTGATGTAAATTTACAATACAGGTTATCTGCCGCTCTTTAACAAGCCCTGCCAGAATATCCATAATGTTTTTGGCACTGGAAGGGTCAAGCGAAGCAATCGGTTCATCGGCCAGCATGATTTTTGGGCGCTGCATAATTGCCCGGGCAATACCTACACGCTGTTTCTGTCCGCCGGATAAATCGGCCGCGCGGTTATAGCAGAATGCGCCCAGCCCCATTTCTTCAAGCAGGCTGATGGCACGCAGCTTTTCTTCTTCATGGTAAATGCCCAAAATGCCCTTAATGCCGTCCAGATAACCTAAATAACCATGCAGCACGTTTTGCAGTACGGAAAGACGGTACACAAGGTTATAGTTCTGAAAAATCATGCCAACCTTGCGGCGCACCGCACGCAGCTTTTTGCCGCCGATACTGGTGATATTTTCGCCGTCCAGGCATATTTCGCCGTCCGAAACATCTATCAGCCTGTTTACCGTGCGCAGCAGTGTGCTTTTGCCGCTGCCGCTGGGGCCAATTACCGATATGAATTCGCCCGCGGCAATTTCCAGGTTGATATTATGCAGCGCATGCACGTTATTATTATAGTATTTGTTTACATTTACAAATTTCAAAACAGGTTCCATAAAACATTCTCCCGCCCTCAGGCTAAAACCTATTAATGAACATTAATATTTTTGTTCAGCTCTACAATCGGCTGGTAATCTTCCATGCTGCATTCCACAAAACGTGCATCGGCTTTTTTGATTACCTTGTCAAAATAATCTTTATTGTTGTATTCAACCAGGAATTTGGTTAAGGTTTTCTTCAGGTCTTCATTAACTGTTTTGCTTACAACCATTGCTTCTGCCGGAATAGCGGCGGAAGAATGAACAACTTTAACGGCGTTTTCATCGGCATTGCCGTTTTTAAATTCGCTTGCCATAATCTGGTCGGAAATAGGCACAATGTCCACATCGCCTTTAATTACAGCCTGCAAACCGGCCTGATGCTTGCCGGAGAAGCTTACTGCTTCAAAAAATTCACCGTTGGTATGGATTTTTTCATTGGTTAAATGCAAATCAGGAAATGCTTTCATAATTTCGGAGGTCGGCACCAGATTGCCGGAAGTGGAATCCGGGTCAACAAAGGCAATGGTTTTGCCCTTAAAATCTTTAATGCTGTTGATTTCGCTGTTATCCTTTTGGGTAACAAATACGGAATGGTAAACAGCCTGCGCTTTATCGCCGTTAGGGGCTTTCATAACAATAGGCGTTACGCCTGCACGTTCAGCACCCATGGCAACTGCCAAAGCGCCCATATATGCCATATCGGCCTTGCCGGTGCGCAGCGCTTCAATAATGGCGGTATAATCGCTTGCCTGAATTTCCTTAACCTCCATGTTAATTACTTTGCCAAGGTCTTTGGCAAGAGTGCTTCTGGCATCGGTGCTGTCCGTAGTGGATTCGTTAGGAGCATAAGCAATAGTAAAGGTTTTCTTTTCGGCCTCCTGGCTGTTGCCGCCGCAGCCTGCTGCAAAACTGCCAAAAGCTACCATGGCAGACAATAAAACACATGCGATTCCCTTTTTCATAATTTAAATCCCCCTTGTTAAAATACGCTTCTTAAAATTTCTTCAACATTAACGGCGGTAAGTTCCGCCGGGTTATTATCGGCGCGCCCTTTCGTCATGCTGTGGGCAACAAGCTCCTCAAAATCGCTTTCCTTAGCGCCCCACTGGCTTAATTTTGCCGGGCTGCCGGATTTTTCAAGAATAGCGGTAACTTTTTCCGAAAGTTCGCTCACACTTTCAACGCCAAAAGCATTGAACAGTTCTTTTCTGTTTTTAATATACGGCTGGTTTAAACGCATTACCGGCGCCAGCAGCATACTTACCGCAACGCCGTGCGGAATATGGTATTTCATTGTCAGCGGGTAAGAAATGGAATGGCAGGCCGTAGTGCGCGTATTGCTGAAGGCAAGCCCTGCCAGCATACTGCCCTGCGCCATGGCATCGTGCGCTTCTTCTTTGCCGCACAAAAGCCCTTCGATATTATCCATGATAATTTTAATTGCCGAAAGCGCCGCCGCACGCGATACGGTGTTGCTTGCCTTAGCCCAGTAACTTTCCGCCGCGTGGCATACTGCGTCCAGCGCGGAAGAAACAGCCAGCTTAACCGGCATGGACGATGCCAGCACAGGGTCGATAACAGCTGCGTAAGCGTAATTGTCCTGCGTATCGACGGAATATTTTTTGTTGTGCTCGGAATCCCACACAGTGGCCCAGCAGGTTACTTCGCTGCCGGTGCCTGCCGTTGTCGGAACGCCAATCCACTTGCAGTGCGGTTTGCTGTAAGTTTTTGCGGCAATCATATTGCGCATGGCTTCCAGCGAATCCACCGGTTTGGCATACAGGCAGCACAGCGATTTGCCTACATCCAGCACGCTGCCGCCGCCGACGGCAATAACCAGTTCATAATTTTCGTTTTTGGTTTCATTGTAAATTTCATATAACTGAAACATTTCCGGGTTGGACCAGGCAAAGGTTTTTACAGTTAAAATATCCGCAAAAGCGGCTGCCGTTTCTTTTATGTAACGGTTTTTAAGCACGCTTTCGTCCCAGATAAGCAGTAAAATTCTGCCGGGTTTTAAACTGCTTACCAGCTGCGGCAAAACCGAAAGGCTGCCTGCGCCCTGATAAGTTCTTACCGGATTATAGTAAGTATTCAACAAAAAGCCCTCCCTGTTATAAGCTTTCGTTAATTTTGGCAATAACTTCCGGCAGTTCTGTAATATCTTCAATTACATAATCTGCACCGGCATCAAGATAAATTTTTCTTGCTTTTTCGTGCAGTTCTTTTTTAGCCTGCTCATCAAGAGCATTATATTCAGCTTCGTTAAGGCCAACCACGTTGGAGCCCTTAATAATGCCAACAGACCATGCGCCTGCATTTTTGCCTTCCAAAATATCCATTACGGTATCGCCGGCTTTTACAACCAGCTTGGGAGGATAAACATTTAACTGGCGCATGCATTCAAACACCATAAAAGGAGTGGGGCGGCTGTATTCGGTAACATCCGGAGTTACGCAGCAGTCAGGTTCGTAGCCCTGTTCTTTGGCAACCGGCAGCACATACTGCATCATTTCGCTGGTATAACCGGTGGTAGAGCCGATTTTCAAGCCCATTTCCCTTAATTTTTTCACAGTTTCCTTTACGCCGGGAATGAGTTTGCTGTATTCGGCAACAACGGTGCGCAGGTTGCCTTCAAAGCACTGGTAAACATCTTCAATGTCATCTTCGTTCCAGCTGCGGCTGTAAGCATCTTCCCAAAGTTTCTGGCCTTTTTCGGTGGAAAGCATGGTTTTAATATGCGCTTTCTTTTCCATTCCCATCGGCGCGTTAATTTCAGCTTTGGTAAATACCAGCCCTTTCTGGCGGAAAGTTCTGTCAAAAACATCTACCGGCGCCTGAGAGCCAAAATCGGTAGTAGTACCTGCCCAGTCGAATACTACCATTTTAATTTGCTGCTTTTCTGTCATGATAATTCTCCTTTGCTGTTTTTTGCTTTTTTATATTTTATATTTGCTGTTTTCTACGGCTTTATCTTATCGCACTTAACATTCCTAAACAAGCAAATACAGTTAAAGTTATTTTTAAATCTGCGTAAAATAAAAAACGCAGCCGGCAGGCATTTAACCCGTCAGCTGCGGTAATTTTTTATTGTTTTATTCAATGCAAATGCCGGCGCGGCGGTAAAGCTCCCGCACTTCCGGTTTTATACTGTCCATAACAAGCAGGTCTATCATGCTGTTATCCATAATTACTTTTTTGGAGCGGCGACCTAATTTACTGCTGTCCATAACGGCAATTACTTTGGAGGAATTTCTGGCCATCAGCTGCATAACGCCAATTTCCGCAAAACGGAAATCGGTAAAACCAGCTTCCGCATCGACGCTGTTAATGGACAAAAAGCAAATATCAGGATAATACCTGCCAAGTTCTCTTTCGCAGATGCTGCCGTAAGTAGAGTGCTCCAGGCTGTCCAAATCACCGCCCAGCACTATCGTGCGCAGCGACTGGTTCTGCATCAACACCATGGCTGCCGAAACATTATTGGTTACTATGGTTAAATCCGTAAAACGCTTAATTAGTTCCTGCGCCAGAATAACATTGGTTGTGCCGGAGTTTAAGGCAATCACGCTGCCCGGGCGCAAATGTTCCAGCGCTTTAAGCGCCGCCCGGCGTTTTTCTTCAATATGGATGATTTCACGCCCGCTGAAATTACTGAAGGCCAGCATATAATCCGGCAGGCTTGCGCCGCCGTGCACGCATTTAAGCTGCCCCTGTTCTTCCAGCGCTTTTAAATCGCGGCGCACGGTATCTACCGATACGTTTAAGCTTTTGGCTATTTCTGTTACTTTAACCGTACTTTTAAGCTGTAACTGCTGCAAAATAAATGCAGCCCTGTCATTATAAAGCATTTCTTTTACTCCTGCATTAATAAACTATGTATTTTATTATATACGAATTGGCGCATAAACGAAACGGCACGGCGCTGTTAAATTTATGTAAAAGCAGCGGCTTAAAAATGGGCAAAAAAAAAGCCCTTACGAGAAGGGCCAAATGAGGGGCTATTTGATGATTTAAGTATACCATTTTTAACGCCAATTAGCAAGTGGTAATTAAAAAAACTTTAAAATTTTGTGACTTATGAAACAGTTTTTGTTATTTATAGTCTTTGCCGACATAAACAATGCCGTCATAATCGGCGCCATCCTTGCGGCTGATGCTCATTCCGTGCACAAACGGGGCTTCCGTAAGGCGTGTAACAACGCGCCCGCTGGTGGTTGTGGAAACTATTAATGTTTCTTCGCGCACGTTGCCGCTGCCGCCGTCAGTTACGCTCATGCCAAGATTGCTGAGGCGCTCGCGTGCGCTGGCTGCCTTGGCAGGGTCGCCGCTGCAGTCGATTACAACAACGCGTATTACGCCGCCGTAGCTCTGCTTGGGCGTTTCTTTTATTTCCGCACTGCTGCTTCCTGCGCTTTCACCGGCAAATTCCTGCACGGCTTTTTTGGCAGAACGTTTGCTGCCGGTTTTTTTGCTGTCATCCGTACTGCGTTTGGCAGTTTTTTCTTCAACAGTCTTTTTGCCGCTGCTGTCTAATTTATCCTTGTCTTTATTTTCAGCGTCGGCTTTTTCTTCATCGAGTTTTTTGTCAATGCCGTTAAGTTCGTTTTCAATTTCCTGTTTAGCGCGTTCCAGATTACGTACATATTCTGCTTCCATGCGTTCTGCGCCGCGGCGGTAACGGTCCGTCATTTCCGCGCCCTGCATTTCAGCCATCTGCTTGCGTAAATCCGTAATATCAGGAATCCAGTAGCTTACACCGTCAATATATTCCGGCAGACCCGGCACCATGGCAGCGTGCAGGCCGCCCTGTTTTTCCATCATGCCATGCAGAGCTTGCGCCAAGTCCATCATATCGCCGATGGATAAATCAGTATCCACCATTTTGTTGGCCTGTTCTACCAACGCAGGCAGTTTGGGTATAATTTCCACCGAAGTAACTTTACTGTAAACGGCTTTTAAAAATTTCTGCTGCCTTCTGATACGGCCGATATCGCCTTCTTCATCGCGGTAGCGCACATACTGAATGGCCTTGTCGCCGTCCATATGCTGCATGCCAGGCGCAAGGTCAATGGTAAAGCCGTCCCACTCGTCATAATAGCTCATGGGCTTTTCAACTTCAATATCCACGCCGCCAATAGCGTCTACCAGCCCTTTAAAGCCTTTAAAGTCTATCATAACATAGTTGTTAATGCGTATTCCCAAAAGTTCTTCCGTGGTTTGCTGCGTAAGCTTATGCCCGCCAAAGGCAAAGGCATGGTTAATTTTATCCCAGCCGTAACCGGGAATTTTAACCCTTGTATCGCGCGGCACGGAAAGCAGGGAAACATTGTTGTTGTCACTGTCAAGCATTACAACAAACAAAGTATCGCTGCGTCCTGTATCTTCTTCGGAAGGCCTTTCGTCAACACCCAAAACAACGATATTCTTTTTTAAATCAAGACGCTCGGACTTGCTTAAATTATCCAGCGGGCTGTCGCCGTCTATAAAAGAATAAGACCAGTAGCTTGCTGCCGCTATTAAAATAAGCGCCAGCACCAAAATTTTTTTGACATGCGATGTCAGCAAGTTGTTTCCCCCTCTAACGCCGCTTTAATATCGGCGGCAAATCTGTTTAAAAATCCGTGCAGAATGCGCGCGGTCAGCCCCCAGATAACGTAGCCGCCATATTCGTAAATATAAACATGGTAGCCTTTGCGTTTATTCCATTCGTGCGGCTGGCGCGGCAAAAGGTCAAACGGAAAATCGTCCCCCGCTTTATTTGCCAGTTCCATATGGGCAATACGCGGAGGATTTTTCAGCAGAAAATCAAGCGGCACGGTAAAAACTTCGTCAACTTCGTCTTTGTTAAAATTAAACTGCCCGCTATGCTCAATATAGCCCACATAAGGGTGAATAACCGGCCCCATGTGCGTTACCAGATAATTAAGGCCGCCTGCGATTTTTATGCTGCTGCTTTCAAGCCCCAGTTCTTCACAGGTTTCCCTTACGGCCGTTGCCTCAAAGCTTTCATCGCTGCATTCTGCCCTGCCGCCGGGAAAGCATACATCACCCGGCTGCCAGCCGAGTTTTGCGGCGCGCACTTCAAACAATACGCTTACGCCCTGCGGCGTATTTACAAGCGGCAAAAGTACGGCAGCATCCCATAAATTATCGTCGCGGTCCAGCGAAGGTTTACGTCCTTCCAGTTTTTTACCGATTGCGGAAGTTATTTTTTCCAGTGCCTCCATAAAATACCTCTTTTCCACTTAAATAATTTTCTGCGTATGCCGTTATTTTCCTGCCGCAGCTTGTAAATTATCTTTGAACAATGAAGAAAGACGGCAGGTTATGCCTGCCGCCTTCAACTTATTTTTCCGTATCGGTGGTAACAACAGCCTTCACGGCCTTTTCAAATTTGGGGCGTGCCAGCATTACAAAATGCCCGCAGCCGCAGCATTTTATACCGAAATCCATGCCGGTGCGCAAAATTTCCCATTCGTAAGAGCCGCAGGGGTGCGGCTTTTTCATTTTTACAATGTCACCGACTTTAAAGCTTTTCGATTCCATTTTACTCCCTGCTTTTTACGTTGCTGATATCGGTTACGTAATAGCCTGCTTCACGCAGCTGCTCGATAATCTCGAGCCCCTTGCCGCCAAGCTCGGCACGGATGGTAAGCTCGGTTTTAACGCTGGTTTCCGGTTTGGCAACAATGCTGATAATGTTGATGTTATTATCGCGGAACATTGCGCCGATATCGGCAATAACGCCAACTTTATCGGTTACGTCAATGGTAATGCGGGTGCTGGTGCGTGCAAGGCCCATAATATCAACAAAAGCACGGAAAATGTCGCTGTCGGTAATAATGCCGCATAATTTATTATCGTCATCTACAACCGGCAGGGCGTTGATTTTGTTTTTATAAAGCAGATATGCGGCATCTTCAACGCCGGCATCATAATGTACGGTAATAACATTTTTGGTCATTACATCGCGTACTTTAAGCTTGCCCAAAAGATAGTTTGCTTCATAACGGGAAAGAGTTGTAGCATCGGTCGGGGAAGTACGGCTGACATCGGCGTCGGTAATAATGCCGCGCACACGGCTGATGTCGTCTACAACAGGCAGGCGGCGCTTATCCGAACTGCGCATCAGTTCCCTTACTTCCAGCATGTTTTTATCTTCGGTAATAGTCACAACTTCAGTGGACATAAACTCTTTTACTAACATTGTAAAATCCTCCTCCCGGGTTTCAGCCGCCCAGATATGCTTTGCGTACCGCTTCGCTGCTGGCAAGCTCCTGTGCCGTGCCTGCAAGCGCAATGCGCCCTGTTTCCAGAACATAGGCTTTGTCGGCAATGGAAAGCGCCATGTTGGCGTTTTGTTCTACCAGCAGTACCGTTGTACCGCTTTCATTAATTTCTTTTATTATATTAAAAATTTCTTTAACAAGCAACGGTGCAAGGCCCATGGAAGGTTCATCAAGCAAAAGCAGGCGCGGACGGCTCATCAGCGCGCGGCCCATAGCCAGCATCTGCTGTTCGCCGCCGGAAAGCGTACCGGAAATCTGGTTTTTGCGTTCCAAAAGGCGCGGAAATTTATCGAATATTTTTTTCATATCTTCTTCAATGCCCGCCTTGTCACTGCGCAGGTAAGCGCCAAGCTCCAGGTTTTCCATAACCGTCATATTGGCAAATACGTGGCGGCCTTCCGGCACCTGGCATAAGCCCATGCCGACGATTTTGTGAGCCGGCATGCCGGAAATATCCTTGTCCTCAAAAATAATGCTGCCGTTTTTCGGCTTAATAAGGCCGGAAATGGTATGCAGAGTTGTGCTTTTACCGGCGCCGTTGGAGCCTATAAGGGTAACTATTTCGCCATCGGGAACTTCCAGGCTGACGTCTTTAATGGCATGGATGGCACCGTAGTATACATCAATATTGTTGACTTTTAACATCAGAGTACCTCCTCGCCCAAATATGCTTCAATAACGCGTTTGTTATGCTTAATTTCGTCAGGCGTGCCGCTGGCTATGCAAAGGCCGTATTCCAAAACGTAAATGCGTTCGCATACGCCCATAACAAGCCCCATGTCGTGTTCAATCAGCAGTATTGCCAAATCAAATTTTTCTCTTATCCAGCGGATAAGTTCCATCAGTTCTTTGGTTTCCTGCGGGTTCATGCCTGCTGCCGGTTCGTCCAAAAGCAAAAGTTTCGGCCCGGTGGCAAGCGCACGGGCAATTTCCAGGCGGCGCTGTTCACCGTAAGGCAGGTTTTTGGCAAGTTCATCGGCTTTATCTTCCATATGGAAAATTTTTAAAAGCTCCATTGCCATTTCGGTAATCTGTTCTTCTTCGTTAAAATAGCGGCCAAAACGCCCTACTGCTTCCAAAAGGCCGTATTTTACGTGCATATTATAGGCAACTTTTACGTTGTCGATAACGGAAAGTTCGGAAAACAGGCGGATGTTCTGGAAAGTACGCGCCATGCCCAGCTGCGTTACCTGATAGGATTTTTTGCCGCTGGTGCGCTGGCCGTTAAAAATAATCTCGCCTTCGGTAGGGGTATAAACGCCGGTAATCATATTAAAGGCTGTGGTTTTGCCTGCGCCGTTAGGCCCTATAAGGCCAATCAGCTCGCCTTTGTTAATAGTCATGCTGAAGTTGGAGACGGCCCGCAAACCGCCGAAAACCATGGAAATATCATTTACTTTCAGCAGTTCTTCCATCTTTGCCACCTCCCAGGCCAAACATCTTCATGCTTAATTCCTTATTGCCGAACAATCCCTGCGGACGGTGCAGCATCAGGACAATCATAGTTACGGAGTAAATAATCATGCGCCATTCCGGATATTCTGCCAGATAAGCGGAAATAAAAGTCAGCAGAATTGCGCCGGTAATGGAACCGGTCATGGAACCGAGGCCGCCCAGAACAACCATGGTTAAAATATCGAAAGAACGCATGAAAGTAAAGGACGCCGGATGCGCAATATAGAAATAATGTGCAAACAGCACGCCTGCCGTACCGGCAAAAGCGGCGCCGAGAGTAAAGGCCATTACTTTATATTTGGTAGTATCTATGCCCATGGTATCGGCTGCAATTTCGTTTTCACGGATAGCCAGGCAGCAGCGGCCATAAGAAGAATTTTTAAAGTTTTTAATAAAGAAAATGATAAAAATCATAATCCAGAAAACCCAGGCGAATGTTGTTAAACGGGGAATGCCCATCAAACCGGAAGCGCCGCCTACATAATCAATATTGAGTATGCAGATGCGGATAATTTCGCCAAGACCTAAAGTGGCGATTGCCAGATAGTCGCCGTTAAGCCTTAAGGTAGGCAGACCGATTAAAAAGCCCAAAAACCCTGCGGCAACGGTGCCAACAATTAAAGCTACTTCAAACGGAAAACCAAGTTTTACCGTCATAATAGCGCCGGTATAAGCGCCGACAGCCAAAAATCCGGCATGGCCGATAGAAAACTGGCCGGTGTAGCCGTTGATAAGGTTCAGGCTGACAGCCAGAATAATATTAATGCAGATGAGGACGATATTAAGTTCCCAGAACGGCCCGATAATATCGGCAAACATCATGCCCTGCACTGCAGCGAATAAAATGGCGCAGGCAACTATTCTTTTTAAATCTGCTTTGCGAAGATAATTCATAGCTGCCACCTACACTTTCTCGCGTACATTTTTGCCGAAAATACCGGCAGGTTTGTACAATAAGATAATAATCAAAATGCCGAATGCGGCTGCGTCACGGAAAGTGGAAGAAATAAAACCGCTGACCATGGCTTCTACAACGCCGAGGATAATGCCGCCGACCATAGCGCCCGGAATAATGCCGATACCGCCGAGTACGGCTGCTACGAAGGCTTTAATGCCCGGAACCATGCCCATAAGCGGGTCGATGGAGTTATAGTAAATGCCTACCAGCACGCCGCCTGCAGCAGCAAGTGCGGAGCCCAGTGCAAAGGTTGCGGAAATTACACGGTCGATATTAATGCCCATCAGTCTGGCAGCGTCAGTATCGAACGAAACGGCACGCATAGCTTTGCCGATTTTGGTATATTGTACGATATAAGTAAGTACGGCCATTAAAATAATTGCGCTTACAAGAATTACAACCTGCTGGCTGTTAACAACCAGTGGCCCAAGATGGTAAACATCTGCCGAAAAAACTGCCGGGAAAGTACGCGGCTGCGGAGTTGCAATCAGCATCATGCCGTATTCAAGCAAAAACGATACGCCGATTGCGGTAATTAAAATAGCAATACGCGGTGCGTTGCGCATCGGCCTGTAGGCAATGCGTTCAATGATAATACCGGCAACGGCTGCACAGGCCATTGCAAAAAGAATTGCCGACAAAAAGGAAAAGCCAAACATTGTTGTAGCTACAAACCCAAAATACGCGCCCAGCATATAGATATCACCATGGGCAAAGTTTATGAGTTTGAGGATGCCGTAAATCATTGTATAGCCAAGGGCAATCAGCGCATAAATACTGCCCAGGGATATACCGTTTATAAGCTGCTGCAAAAACTGGTGCAGAAGCGAACCCATATCCATAAAAAGTCCTCCAGTCCGTAAGTTTTGTTAATTCCTCAATCATAAAATCTTTATGCTTTACTGCCGTAAGTTATTACCTGCGCTTAAATAACGGCACTAACCGGCATCCAGCTAAAATTACGGAAAGGCTGTGGCCAAACCGCAGCCTTTCCGTTAAAAAGTTAAATTATCAATTAATTATCAGGGATTAATTTTGGTTTTCAAAGACTGAGCGCCATCTTTATATTCCAAAATTACGGCACTCTTAACCGGGTTGTGTTTATCGTCAAAAGTTACGCTGCCCGATACACCGCTAAACCCATTAATTTTAGCCATTGCTTCGCTGATTTTGGCAGGTTCGGTGCTGCCTGCGTTTTTAATGGCTTCGGCAACCAGTAAAGCCGAATCATAAGACAAAGCGGCAAAAACGTCAGGTTTCTGGCCGTATGCTTTTTCATAAGCGGCTACAAAGTTTTTGTTAATGTCCGATGAATCTTCAGGAGAATAAAGGCTTGAGAAGTAAGTATTGTTCAGCGCTGCCGCACCTGCAATTTCAGGCATCTTGGCGCTGTCCCAGCCATCGCCTCCGGCAATCGGCATATTCATGCCAAGCTCGCGCGCCTGTTTTACAATCAGGCCAACTTCCTGATAATAACCGGGCACATACAAAAAGTCCGGATTGGTTGCTTTTATTTTAGTAAGTGTTGCCTTAAAATCAGTATCCTTTTGCAGATAAGATTCTTCCGCAGTAACTGCGCCGCCTTCTTTAACAAAGTTTTCTTTAAAAAACTGCGCCAGGCCTTTAGCGTAATCGGAAGAATTATCAATCAAAATTGCTGCATTGCCAACACCAAGTTCAGCCGTTGCAAATTTGGCCATTACCGTGCCCTGGAACGGGTCGATAAAGCATGTGCGGTAGTTGAAATCCTTGGTTTTGCCGCTGGCCTGGTCAACCGTAACATACGGATTGGTAGCCATCGGCGCAATATCCAGCACTTTGGCGCTGTTATTAATAGCAGATGCCGCAATTACCGAAGAAGAAAGGTTAGGGCCGATAACCGCCACTACATTATCCTGTGAAACCAGTTTCTGCATGGCATTGGTAGCTTCTGCCGCTTCCGATTTGTTATCTGCAACAACAAGTTCTAACTGTTTGCCGTTAATGCCGCCTTTTTCATTAATCTCTTTAAAGGCAAGCTCAATGGCATTTTTAGAAGATATGCCGTAAGACGCGCTGCCGCCCGTCATTTCAAGGTTGGCACCAACCTTAATGGTATCAGCCTTTTTTTCACCGCCGCCGCAGCCTGCTGCCAAACCGGCAAGCACAGTGCCCAATACCAAGGCAGTTAGGACTTTGGATACTCTTTTCATTTTTGTTTCCCCCTCATTTGTTTCATTATAATTTATATTTTTAAAATAGCCCGGAAACCTGAAACAACAATTTCCGGGCTAAAATAAACTCAAGCTAAAATAAATTCAAAACAATTAAATTAATTTAATTACAGGCTGATTTTTTCTTTAAAGCTCTGTACGCCGTCTTTCATTTCGATGATGATGGCACTGATAATCGGGTTGTGGTCTTTATCGTAAGTTAACTTGCCGCTTGCAACCGGAAGGTCTTTGGTTGCTGCAATAGCTGCTGCAAGTTTGGTTCCGTCGGCACCGTCGCCTGCACGTTTAAGGGCATCGGCAAGAACAAGGCCTGCATTGTAACCCTGCATGCAGAAGATATCCGGGTCTTTCTGATACATTGCTTTATAATCGGCAATAAATTTCTGAACGGATTCGGTCTGGTCCTGTACGGAGAAGGCGCTGGAGAAGTAAGTGTTGTTCAATGCTTCAGGGCCTGCAATTTCAACAAGTTTCGGGCTGTCCCAGCCGTCGCAACCAATCAGCGGAACATTCAAACCGATTTCACGGGTTTGTTTAATGATTTTGGCAACTTCTTCATAGTAACCGGGGATGTAGATTGCTTCCGGGTTAGCGGCTTTAATTTTGGTTAAAGCTGCTTTGAAGTCGATATCTTTGGAAAGGAAGGCTTCTTTGGCAACAACTTTGCCGCCTTTTTCGTTCAGAGTTTTTTCAAATACTTCTGCAAGTCCTTTGGAATAATCGCTGGAAGCATCATGCAGAATAGCTACGTTTTTAACGCCCAGAGTTTTATCGGCAAATTCAGCCATTACACGGCCCTGGAACGGGTCGATGAAGCAGGCGCGGAAGATGAATTCCTTAACCTGTCCGTTATCAACGGTAATTGCCGGTGCGGTAGCGCACGGTGCAATAAGAGGCACTTTGTTGGAGGTTACTACCGGAGTAGCTGCAAATACGCAGCCGCTGGTAGCAGGGCCAACAACAGCCACTACTTTATCCTGAGTAATCAGCTTGGTTACGGAGTTGCCGGATTCAGCAGGCTCGGATTTGTTGTCGCTTTCTACTACAACAAGCTGTTTGCCGTTAACGCCGCCTGCTTTGTTAACCTGGTCAACAGCAAGTTTTAAACCGGACAATGTAGATTTGCCGTAGTTTGCAACATTGCCTGTCAGCTCAAAACTTGCGCCGATAACATATTTATCGGCATTAGCAGCCGCACTGTCCTTCTTTTCTCCGCCGCAGCCTGCCAGAAGTGCTGTGCTTAACGCTGCAACCAGACAGGCGCTTGTAAATTTTTTCCATTTGCTCATTTGTCTTTCCCCTTTTCGTTATAATAATAAATTATGCCGCTATGAGCAGTTAAGCTCCCCTCCGGCTTTAACAACTGCCCTGCAACTATCTTGTTCACCATTGTAATAAGTTTTTACATTTTTGTCAACGATTTTTTTAATTTTACATACAGATTTTCAATATTTTTTCATCATTTTTGTTAAATTTTGTTACTTTTTTATTTTTGTCTTTACTTGATAGATTTTAGTTTTATCTTATTATACATTTTCTTTTTTGTGTACCCTTCAAAAATACATATAGCTTTTGCAGCTTTTCTTAAAATTTCTTAAAAACAAACCTTACAGAAAAACAAAAAATCCCTTTTACCGTGTTTCCACAATAAAAGGGATATCTTTTTTGTAAGTTATTCTGCTTTAAGCAGGCAACTATTATTCGCAGGTAAACGGCAGCAATGCTACGTTACGAGCGCGTTTAATTGCAGTGGTCATCTGACGCTGATGTTTTGCGCAGTTGCCGGAAATGCGGCGCGGTAAAATTTTGCCGCGTTCGGTAATATAACGGCGCAGTTTAGCTACGTCCTTATAATCGATTTCTTCAACTTTATCAACACAGAAGCTGCAAACTTTTCTTCTCGGTCTTCTGCCTCTTTCGCGTTTCATTCGCTTAAACCCTCCTTGTTAAAATGGGATTTCCTCGTCAAAAGGCACCTGGGAGCCAAAAGACTCCATGTCGCTCTTGCCGCTGTCGCCGGTATTGCCGCCGGGAGTATAGCCCTTGCGTTCAATAAATTCCACGCTGTTTGCAACAACTTCGGTAACATAACGTTTACCGCCGTCTTTTGCATCATAGCTGCGGAGCTGCAGGCGGCCGTCAACAAGCGCTCTCTGGCCTTTGGTAAGGCTGTTCCCGCATAATTCTGCGATTTTACCCCATACAACGATGTTGATAAAATCGGCTTCTCTCTGCCCGTCCTGATTAGTAAAAGGCCTGTCAACCGCAAGCGTAAACTGGCATACAACCTTGCCGGTAGTGGTATAACGCACTTCCGGATCACGCGTTAAGCGGCCCATTAAAATAATCTTGTTCATAACCTAAAGTTACCTCCGGATTACTCGCCTTTTTTAATAACCATATGGCGCATTACTTCGTCGGTAATTTTCATTACACGGTCAAGTTCTTTAACAGCTTTGGGTTCTGCGCTGAAAGTTACGAGTACATACTGACCTTCGGTGAAATCCTGGATTTCATAAGCGAGGCGTTTTTTGCCCCAGCGGTCGGTTTTTTCTACAGTACCACCGTTTGCGGTAATGAGGCTTTCGAATTTAGCTACAACAGCTTCAAATGCTTCTTCCTCTACAACCGGTTTAACGATGTACATGACTTCGTAATTGTTCACGAAATCACCTCCTCCTTTGGACTTTGGCCCCCGTTCGGGAGCAGGGGAATGTATCTATTAATACAAGCTTAAATATTATATCATCCGCTTTGTGCTTTTGCAAGCTGAATTTAAAATTTTTACAGTGCTTTCAGCATTGCAGCAGCCGTATTTTCAACTTCTTCCGCATACGCATCGGCGTTAGCGGCCAGAACTTCTTTAATTTTTCCGGCAAAACCTGCTTCCGGAGTTAAAAGTTTGCTGTATGCTTTTGCCCACGCGCAGCCTGCTTCACCGGCTGGCAGAATTTTAAGGCCGTCAAAATCCGGCAGCCCGGCAAATTTCTGCATTTCTTCCATTAACTGCGCGTCGCCGGCCTGTACAACTTTTAACGCGGCAAGCCACAGTGCATTGCCCGCTTTAAAGCAAACCTGCCCTTTTAAGGCTTTGGCTGTACTGCCGATATCCGAAATATACAAATCAGCGTTAAACAGGCTTAAGCGGTAGCCAAAGGTAGCGGCAATTTCGCCGTAAACATGCATGCCTTCTTCATCGGCTGCGGCTTTTTCCGCATCCAGCTCCATGGATGCCATTTTAATGCCGTTGCGCTGCAATTCGTTGCTGATAAAGTACAATTCCTGCGGCGTCATTAATTTATCCGGTTTAGCAAGTTTCAGTTCAAAATCAATTTCCCACGGAGTATTTTTTAAATAAGTATTATAAATATATTGAATGTGCATAATGGCTTCGCCAAATTCAAGCACTATACGCTGCAGCACTTCCTGTTCAAAGTGTACAACCATCCCACCGGCTTTAAAATCGGCTTCCAGGTATGAGCCTTTTAAAGCGTCGCGGAATTCTTCCGGCAGCTGATTATATTTTTCAGCTACTTCTTCAGAGGTCATGGCTTCGATTTTGCTATCAATTTTCTCACTGCAGTCAAAACCAATCATGCTGTATCCGTAAAGAAGTGCTTTTACAATTTCTTCTTCCGTTTTAAGGCCTGCGGCGTTGGCGCCGTAACCTTCTTTATAGCCAAGTTCCAGTACGCCCCAGGTGGCTGTATCAACAGCTTCCAAAAAGTTGCGTTTTAAAATATCCGCATTGGCAGCCGCGTAATCTACAAGTACAGGGCGGGCCTGACGCAGCTTAAAGGGCACTGCGGCGTAAGCGCCCGCACAGCCCAGCCAGTCGCTGAAAGCTATGCTGATGCCTTTGTCTCCTTGCGCCTGAGGGCCGGTCCATTTTAAATAGCGGCGTACAACAGCGGCATTATTGGGGTTTAATTCCATAACGTCAACAGTTATGTTTTTAACTTTGCCGCTGTCTTTTTTTGCAAAAAGTGCCGCGGCCTGGCATTCGCCGCTGTAAGCATAGGTAAGCACCCTGCCGTCCTCACAATCTGCCAGAGCAATCCATGCTCCCTGCATTTCATTTAAAGACGCAGTTATTATTTTACCCTTGGATATTTCTTCCATTGCCTGTACGGCAGTTACTTGTTTTATAGCCATTAAAATGCCTCCATTATCAAATACTTAAATCGTTCTTATATATTATCTCCAAAAAACGCCGTTTCTGCAAGCAAAAAAACATCTGCCCACAAAAAACGGCCTTAATAATTACAACGCTTTATTTTGTTATTAACACTATATGCTGTGTTTGGGAAACTGTTCTTTAATAAACAAGTTATCGACATTATCAACAAAGTTATCCACAGTTTAACGTTGATTTAAAATTATACAGAGTTTTTTCTACACATTTTTACAAGTTTATACAGAACTTAACAAATCTTTTCCACACTTTTCAACACATTATGCACATTTTGTTGATAACTTTTTATAGGTTGAGGATAACTTGCTGAAACACCATATATATGTTTAAACCACTAAAAAGACAGTTTTACACATTTGTAAAATCTGTTTAATTACTCCTCAGCTGCGAAACAATAAACAAAAGAAGCGCGGCCCAAATCCACCCGAAAGCCAGCAAATGCGATGCCGTGAATGCTTCGTTATAAACAAAAACACCTATCAAAAGTGTAAGCGTAGGTGAAATATACTGCAAAAAACCTATTATCTTCAGCGGCAGCAGCCTTGCGCCTGCGGTAAAAAGCAATAAAGGTATTGCCGTAACAACGCCTGCACCGGTTAACATTATAATTACTTGCAGGTTTCCGGATGCATAAAAAGAAACTCCCTGCTGCCATAAGCTGTATTCATATACAAGTGCCAGCGGCGTAATAAGCAATGTTTCAAGCATAATGCTTGTTAAGGCAGAAACCGGCAGAATTTTTTTCAGCAGACCGTACAAAGCAAAAGTAAAAGCCAGCGTTAAGGAAACCCAGGGAATTTTTCCAAAACTGTAAACCATGCTGGCAACGCCTATAAAGGCACAGGTAATAGCGGCAAGCTGCATTTTATCAAGCCGTTCACGTAAAAAAACTACGGCAAATAAAATGCTTACCAGCGGATTAATATAATAGCCCATGCTTGTTTCAACAATATGCCCGTTATTAACAGCCCAAATAAAAGTACCCCAGTTAAAACTGATGGTAATACCGGCTGCTACCATGGCTGCTCCTGTTTTAACATTGCTGAAAACCTGTTTTACTTCTTTGGTAAAAAGCGGCCATTTTTTCTGAAAAATAATGAACAGAAACACAAAAACGCAGGACCATATAAACCGGCTGGATAAAATTTCAAACGGCGAAACAAGTTCCAGCGCTTTCCAGTAAACAGGCAAAATTCCCCATAATACATAGGCTGCAAGGCCAAAGAAAATGCCTTGTTTGTAATTTTCCATACAAAAACATCCCTTCAATATTACCTCTGCATTTGCGGCGGCACAGGAATTTTAAACGCCGTTAACGTTGCAATAACAGGTAAAACAGTCATTAAATTCATAACAAAAGGCAAACCGTAATTATCGGCTAAAAAGCCAAGTATGGTAACGCCAAATCCACCCATGCCTACGCTGAAGCCTATTGTCAGCCCGGCGGCCATGCCCACATTATTGGGAAGCATGGTCTGCGCCAAAATGGTTGTTGTTGCAAAAGAACCGATTATTGAAAAACCGGCCAGCACCACCGCTGCCAGAACAGCTGCCGGATGCGTTACATTAGCAATAAGCCAGATAGCGGGAATACTGCATAATACAGAACCCAAAATAATACGGCGTGCGCCAAGCCTGTCGCTGAGCACAGCACCGACATAAGTACCGGCAACACCGCCAAGTAAAAAGCAGGATACTAACATACTTGCAAAAGCAGGCTCCGCGTTGCGGAAATTAATAAAAAACAGTGGCAAATATGTGGAAAGGCCCGTATGAATAGTTGAGCGCATAAAAATAAAAAACAGCACCAGAGCAAGACCGCCGTAAGGAATTTTTTGCACTGCACCGCTTTTTTTGGCAGCCTGTACTTTTAAGTTATGTTCCAAATTAACGCGTTTGTATTCGGACATATATTTCATCATTAAGCCAAAAACCAAAAGCCCGGGCAGAACAAAATACATTGTATTATGCAGCCCGCCAGGCAAAGTAAGCAAAAATGCCATTAAAATGGAGCCAACTGCCATACCGGCATTGCCGCCTAAAGAAAAAATACCCATATTGGCTGCTTTATTGTTATCGCTGCTTAAAAAATTAACTGTTTTAGATGCCTGCGGATGATAAGTTGCACTGGCCATGCCGATTATAACAACAGTACACATAAGTAAAACATAGGCAGGAACCCAGCCTACAAAAGCAAAGCCTGCACCTGCCATAGCTGCACAAAAAGGCAGCATCGCCGGCAAAGATTTCTTATCTGTTATATAGCCGAACAGAGGCTGAATAACAGAAGAAGTTACGTTTTGTGTTAAAACAATAAAAGCCAGCTGTGAATAACTTAAAGTAAAAAGTTCTTTTAAATGCGGCAGCACTATCGGCAAAGCGCCAGCCTGCAAATCTGTTACTAAATGCCCTAAAGCTAAAGCTATAACAGGCATACTAATATTTTTCAGCATAATTTTCATTCTCCGTTATAGTAATTTATTATTAATTTTAACATAATAAATTAGAAATAACCATCAAAGTAAGAATTTTGTTGTTACGGCAGCTATCTATGCACGCTCCATATGCTCCCTGTCCGGTCGCATATTCTGCGAAAGCTCGCTGTCACGTTTATTGCCTTCGCCTGCCGGCTCGCCACTAAACGGCGACTCGCTTGCACTCTGTGGGCTGTGCCACACGCGCTGAAGCGCTAGGTGGCTCATGCCTTCCGGGTACCCCGGTCGGATAGATACCCTGTAGCAATACAAAAAAAGGCATACCTTCTGGTATGCCTTTTTTGTTCCAACCGGCAGCTATCTATCCTCCCGGGCCGCTTCCAGCCAAGTACTTTCGACGTATAAGGGCTTAACTTCTGTGTTCGGGATGGGAACAGGTGGACCCCCTTAGCCATTACCACCGGATATATCATTTTCTTGAGGTGAACCCTCAAAGCTATATAGAAGAAACTTTCGAAGTCAAGCCCTCGACATATTAGTACCGGTCAGCTCAATACATTGCTGCACTTACACTCCCGGCCTATCTACCTCATCTTCTTTAAGGTGTCTTACCAGATTACTCTGTGAGAGATCTCATCTTAAGGATGGCTTCACGCTTAGATGCTTTCAGCGTTTATCCAGTCCGGACGTAGCTACCCAGCTGTACTCCTGGCGGAATAACTGGTACACCAGCGGTCCGTCCACTCCGGTCCTCTCGTACTAGGAGCAGACCCCTTCAAATCTCTTGCGCCCGCGATGGATAGGGACCGAACTGTCTCACGACGTTCTGAACCCAGCTCACGTACCACTTTAATGGGCGAACAGCCCAACCCTTGGGACCGACTTCAGCCCCAGGATGTGATGAGCCGACATCGAGGTGCCAAACCTCCCCGTCGATATGGACTCTTGGGAGAGATTAGCCTGTTATCCCCAGGGTAGCTTTTATCCGTTGAGCGATGGCCCTTCCACTCGGTACCACCGGATCACTAAGCCCTACTTTCGTACCTGCTCGCCGTGTTTGGCTCGCAGTCAAGCTCCCTTCTGCCTTTACACTCTTCGCGCGATTTCCGGCCGCGCTGAGGGAACCTTTGGGCGCCTCCGTTACTCTTTCGGAGGCGACCGCCCCAGTCAAACTGCCCGCCTGACACTGTCCCGGATTTCGTTACTCTCTCGGTTAGAATTCCGTTGTATCAAGGGTGGTATCCCAACGCCGGCTCCAGCCAGACTAGCGTCCAGCCTTCTAAGCCTCCCACCTATCCTGTACGTAATACAACAAAACCCAATGTCAGGTTACAGTAAAGCTCCATGGGGTCTTTCTGTCCAGTCGCGGGTAACCTGCATCTTCACAGGTATTTCAATTTCACCGGGTCCCTCGTTGAGACAGTGCCCAAATCGTTACACCTTTCGTGCGGGTCGGAACTTACCCGACAAGGAATTTCGCTACCTTAGGACCGT